>Ga0209062_1001697_pt1 | contig 35426 bp, 36 predicted proteins | sample Coa_R2_2_FD_187158 | JGI IMG/M metagenome (GOLD analysis project Ga0209062, IMG submission 187158) | Surface soil microbial communities from Centralia Pennsylvania, which are recovering from an underground coalmine fire - Coalmine... | ecosystem: Environmental > Terrestrial > Soil > Unclassified...
GCGTGGTTGCCTGGCGCGACGCTGCCGGCAAGCCCGTGGTGCAGGGCGCCTGGTGCCCGCATCTCGGTGCCGACCTCTCGGTCGGGCAGGTGGTGGAAGGCCGGCTGCGCTGCGCCTATCACCATTGGTCGTTCGACGGGCAGGGCGGCTGCGCCCATATCCCGACCGGCGACAAGATCCCGTCGGCGGCGCGCCTCTTCACCTATCCGGCCGGGGAGAAGTGGGGCCTGGTCTGGGCGTTCAACGGCGAAAGTCCCGACTTCGACCTGCCGCGCATCCCCGATGCCGAGCCAGACGCGATCGACCACCAGGCCTACGAGCGCGGCGAGCGGCCGTGGGATACCTGGGTCGCGGTGTCCAACGGCGTCGACTTCCAACACCTCCGCACCCTGCACGGCTTGCCGGCGGCGTCGATGCCCGACGAGCTCGCGGTCGATGCGGGCGGCATCGAGTTCCGGGTCGAGAGCCCGCATCATCTGCAGCACGGCCGCATCACCGGCACCAACACCTTCGCCCAGCATCTGCGGTTCGGCGGCCAGGACATGTTCCAACTCTTCACCGGCGCGCCGATCGAGCCCGGACGTTCCAACGGTTTCTTCGTCGTCGGCGTGCCGAAGGGCCAGGCCGCGCGCCTGACCGAGGTGAAGACCATGGTCGACCGGCTGAACGCCGAGGACGCGCCGGTGCTCAACACCATCCGCTTCCGCCGCGGCCTGCTGACCGCCTCCGACCGCCATCTCGCGCGCTACTTCAAGTACGTCGACGAGTTTCCCTGCTTCGTGCCGCCAGCGTAGCGCACGCCGTCATCCACGAAAAAGCCGCCCGGAAGGGCGGCCATGAATATCCGCTACAAAAGCCCGGAGGTTGCTCCGCGCTGTTCGGACGACACGCCTTGGCGTGTCACTTCATCTTCGATTCCTTGAACACGACGTGCTTGCGCGCGACCGGGTCGTACTTCTTCAGCTCGAGCTTCTCGGTCTTGGTGCGCGGGTTCTTCTTGGTCACGTAGTAGAAGCCGGTGTCCGCGCTGGACACCATCTTGATCAGGATCGAGGTCGGCTTGGCCATGGTCTTGTCCTCTGGAAGGCGGGCAACTTAGTCACCGGCGGCGCCCTGTCAAGCACCGCCGGGGGGCAATATCGGGCCATTGCCGGCCCGCTATTGCTGGGCGGCCACTGGCATCGACGCCTGGTCGATCGAGCCGGTCGCCACGGCGTGGGCATAGAGCGTCGGATCCTTCAGCAGGCGAGCGGCGATATCGACGTCGCGCTGCGGCGAATCCTCGCCCGGCGGACAGATCTGACGCAGGGAGGCGATCTCCTCGTGGCTGGGATTGCGCTCGGCGTGCCAGCGCTGCAGCAACGGCTTGGTGGCGTCGACCGCGGCCGGACCCAGCGCCGAGATGTCGGTCACCTTGGCCGTGCAGACATTGGGCATCACGCCCTGCTCGTTCCAGGTGTAGCCCGACGGTGCTATCAGGTGCGACCAGGTGAGGATCAGCTCGCCCTCGTTCGGCAGGCGGATCACGGTCTGGACCGTGCCCTTGCCGTAGCTGGTCGTGCCGACCACGGCGGCGCGGCCGCGATCCTGCAGGGCGGCCGCAACGATCTCGGCAGCCGAGGCGGAGTTGCCGTTGACCAGCACCACCATCGGCGCCTGGGTCGTGCGGCTGCTGTCGCTGCGATAGGTGCGCTGGCTGTCGGGATGGCGGCCCTGGGTCGAGAAAATCACGCCGCCGCCGATGAACACCTCCGAGACCGACACGGCCTGGTCGAGCAGGCCGCCGCGGTTGGAGCGCATGTCGAGGATGATGCCCTGCATGTCGCTGCCGAGCTCCTTCCGCGCCTTCTCGAGCACCTTCACGAGCTCATCGGTGGTGTCGCTGTTGAATCCGGTGAGGTGGATCAGCGCGGTGTTGCCGGCGCGCTCGTAGGTCACCGTGGTCGGGATGATGCGGCCGCGCCGCATCTGCATGGCAATCTCGCGGTCGCCGTCGCGCCACACGGTCAGCGTGACCGGCTGGCCGACGCTGCCGCGCAGCTTGTGCACGACGTCGAGCAACGTCTTGTCGACCATCGACTCGCCGTCGACCGCCATGATCTGGTCGCCCGGCCGGACGCCGGCCTTGGCGGCGGGCGAGCCTTCCTGCACGGCGCGGATCAGGATCTTCTTGTCGTCGGTGCGCTCGACGGTGATGCCGATGCCGCCGCCGCCGTCGCGCTGGAAGCGGTTGTCGCGCGCCTCGTCCGGGTCGGCATAGCGGGTGTTCTTGTCGAGCTGCTTGGTGGTGGCGACCATCGCGCCCTTGATCAGGGTGCCGCGGTCGGTCTGCTGCAGCACCGGTGAGGCGTCGATCGAGGCCGCGAACAGCTCCGCCATCATGCCGCCCCAGGCGCGGCCGTCGGCTGGATCGCTGGGCGCCGGACGGGAGACGACGTCGCGGCCGTCGCGCAGCAGGGTGACCGTGCGGTCGTTCTCCTGCAGCGAGAGCGTCGGGTCGGAGGCAGCGAAGCCCTTGTAGGTCTCCAGCGACAGCTTGCGAAAGTCGGGCTCGCGGACGGCACGATCACCGATCGCCCGGTAGGCCTGAAGGATCACCCGCTCGATGCTGGCGTCGGCCGCTCGGGTCGGGCTGCGCGTCTGGCCAGCGGCAACATCGCCGGTTGGTTCGCAGGAAGCGACCAGCGAGGCCGCAAGGAGAGTCACTGTCGCATGCGACAGCGCTAGCTTCAGAAAGCGGACGACCGGCACCTTAAGACACCCCACGCTCGTTCAAACAGTAGCACAAGCCTCCATCGGGCGGCCAGCCAGGGGTCAGGGTGAAAGGTCCAGACCGTCGGGCGACTTCGGCGCCGCGATTCGATGCGACCAGAGGAGGGCGATCACCGCTCCCTTGATGCGCGGTAGCAAGATCAGCGCCATCACGACCGACAGCGGCAACCACAACACGGCATGGAACCACAGCGGTGGCTGGTTGCCGTAGCGCTCCAGTATCAGGACGAGCGGGACGATAATATGGCCGACTGCGAAAATCGTGAAGTAAGCGGGTGCGTCATCTGCACGATAGGGATCGAGCACCAGGCCGCAGGTCGGGCAGTGGCTGCGCATCTTGAGGAAGGCGCCGAACAGAGGGCCGTCGGCGCAGCGCGGGCAGCGGCCGCGCCAGCCGCGGCGCATCGCGGTCCAAAGATCGACGGGGGCGTACGCGGCCGATGACATGGCCGACAAGATGGGCGAGGCAGTTAGCGGCGTCCCCGCGACCGCTTGTCCCGAGCGCCCTTGGAATGCGCGACAGGGCGACGCGCCCCGCGGCGATCGGGCAAACGGCCCTTCTTGGCGCGAGGCACAGCCACCCGCTCGACCCGCTCGATCAACTCCACCAGGTCGAACAGCAGGCCCCCGGTGGCGGTGTCGGCTTCATCCAGTCTGACACGCACTTTGTCGCCCAGGCCGAAGCTCTCGCCGGTCCGCTCGCCGATCAGCATCTGCCGGCTTTCATCGTGACGGAAGAACTCCTGGCCAAGGCTCCTGACCGGGATCAATCCGTCAGCGCCCGTACCGTCGAGGGCGACGAACAGGCCGAAGCGGGTAACCGAGGTGATTCTGCCCGAGAAAGTTGCACCCACATGGGCCGCCATGTAGGCCGCGACATAGCGGTCCATGGCGCTCCGTTCGGCGGCCACGGCGCGGCGCTCGCACATCGACAGATGCTCGCCGAACTCCTCGAACCGCGGCTTGTCCTGGTCGGGCAGGCCGCCTTCGCCAAGGTCATAGGCCGAGATGAGGGCGCGATGAACGACCAGGTCGGGGTAGCGTCGGATCGGCGAGGTGAAGTGAGCGTAGCGGCCCAGCGCCAGGCCGAAATGGCCGAGGTTGTTGGGGCTGTAGACCGCCTGGCTCTGGCTGCGCAGGACGGTCTCGTTGACCAGCCGCGCCACCGGCTTGCCCGCAATGGCGTGCAACACCCGATTGAGGTCGGCGGGCCGCAGCCGCTGGCCGACCGGGATGGCGATGCCCAGCGTGCCGAGGAACTCGCGCAGCGATTCGAGCTTGGCCGCGTCGGGCTGGTCATGGACGCGGTAGAGGCAGGGCATATGGCGCTGTTCCAGCGCTTGCGCTGCCGCCACGTTGGCCAGGACCATGAACTCCTCGATCAGCTTGTGGCTGTCGAGGCGCTCGCGGACGCCGATTTCGGCGATGCGCCCGTCGTTGCCCAACTGCACCAGCCGCTCGGGCAGGTCTATGTCGAGCGCGCCCCGTTTTTCTCGCGCGGCCAGCAGCACCTTGAAGGCGCCGTAGAGGGGCTTGATCACCGGCTCGAGCAGGCTGGCCGTCTCCTCGTCGGGATGGCCGTCCATCGCGTTCTGCACACGTTTGTAGGTGAGGCGTGCGACGGAGCGCATCATGGCGCGGTGGAAGCGGTGCTTTTTCAGGTGCCCGTCGGCGTCGATCCACATCTCGGCCACCAGGACGGGGCGGTCCTCCCGCGGCACCAGCGAGCACCAGCCGTTGGAGAGTTCCTCCGGCAGCATAGGCACGACGCGGTCAGGGAAGTAGACCGAGGTCCCGCGGCGGTAGGCGGCGCGATCGAGCGGCCTGTCGGGCCGCACGTACCAGGCGACATCGGCGATCGCGACCAGCAGATGCCAGCCGCCGGGATGATCCATGTCGGGTTCGGCGAACACGGCGTCGTCGAAGTCTCGCGCATCTTCGCCGTCGATCGTGACCAGCGGCACCTTGCGCAGGTCGAGCCGGTCGCCGAGCGGTGCGGCCTTCGCCTTCTGGGCCTCCTGCGCCGCCGCTTCGGGGAACTCGACCGGGATGTCATTGGCGGCGATCGAGATCAGGCTGATGGTGCTCGGGTCGGTCATCGTGCCGATCCGCTCGATCACCTTGGCGCGATGCGAGAGGTGCCCGCCGGTTTCCTCGATCCAGACGATATCGCCCGGTTTGGCGCCGTTGCGGTCGGCTGGCCGGACGTCGAATTCGCGCCGCAGCTTGCGGTCGGTCGGCGTGACATGGCCGAGGCCGTTCCGTTCCTCGTAGAGGCCGAGGATCTTCTTCGGGCCGCTGCCGAGGCGGCGGATGACTTTGGCCTGATAGGTGTTCTTGCCGCGCCGCCTCAGCGACGCGAGCACGCGGTCGCCGACGGCCGGCGCCATCGAGCCGCGCGAGCCATGCGGATCGATCTCGATGCGCGGGATGGGGCCATCGGTTTCCTCATCGTGGCGGCGCGGCACGGCCAGCAAGTGGCCGTCACCGTCGACGCGCACGATTTCCAGTACGGTAATGTCAGTCAGAGCTTTGGGGTCCTTGAACGTCTTGGCGCGATCGGCGGCGATCTCGCCGCTGTCGCGCAAATCGCGCAGGAGCTGCTTCAGCTCGATGCGCTGGTCGCCTTTCAGCCCGTAGGCGCGCGCGATCTCGCGCTTGCCCACGGGCGTGGCGCTCTCCTTGATGAAGGTCAGCAGTTCGTCGCGGGTCGGGACCCGGCCTTTAGCCATCGGTTCCGGTGCGCGGCGGAGTCTCGGATTTGGCCTTCGCTTTCGGCTTGGCCGCCTTCTTCTTCGCTGCGGTCTTCTTCCTGGGTTTGGCTTCGCCCGAATCATTGGCGGCTGCCGGCGGCGCCTTCTTGGCGCGCACCGGGCGGGGCTTCTTGCCGCCCTTCGCGGCGCGCTCGGCAAGGAGGGACACCGCCTGTTCGACGGTGAGCTCCTCGGGCTTGAGGTCGCGCGGCACGGTGGCGTTGATGCCGCCGTGCTTCACGTACATGCCGTAGCGGCCTTCGTAGAGCTCGATCGGCGCGCTGTCGCCGGGATGCGCTCCGATGGTGCGGAGCGGCTTGGCGGCGCGGCCGCGTCCCGAGGCCTTGGCCTCCGCCAGCAGCGCCACGGCCCGGTTCATGCCGATGTCGAGCACGCTCTCGTCGGCCGGGATCGACTTGTACTTGGCTCCGTGCCGGACATAGGGCCCGAACCGACCGACGCCGGCCAGCACCGGCTCGCCGTCCTCGGGATGAGGCCCCAGCTCGCGCGGCAGTGACAGGATGGCCAGCGCCTTCTCGAGCGTGAGCTCGTCCGGCGTCATGCCCTTCAGGAGCGAGGCGCGCTTGGGCTTCTCCTTGCCCTCGGGCTCGCCGAGCTGGATGTAGAGTCCGTACGGACCGTTGCGCAGCGTCACCTGCTTGCCGGTGGCCGGATCGATGCCCAGCACCTTCGGCTCGTTGAGGTTCGCGCCGGAGGCCGCGTCCTTCTCGGGATCGACCACCGCGAGCTTCCGGGTGAACTTGCACTCGGGATAGTTCGAGCAGCCGATGAAGGCGCCGAACCGGCCGAGCTTCAAGCCGAGCCGGCCGTTGCCGCAGGCAGGGCAATCGCGTGGGCTCTTGCCGCCATTGTCGTTGGCCGGGAAGAAGTGCGGCCCCAGCTCCTCGTCGAGCTTGTCCAGCACCTCGCTGACGCGGAGGTTCTTGGTCTCACCCACGGCGGAGGAGAAGGCGCCCCAGAACTCGCGCAGCACCTGGCGCCAGTCGATCTTGCCGTCGGAGATGTCGTCCAGCTCTTCCTCGAGATGGGCGGTGAAGTTGTACTCGACGTAGCGGGGGAAATAGGTCTGCAGGAAGGCCGTCACGATGCGACCGCGGTCTTCGGGAATGAAGCGCTTGCGGTCGAGCCTGACATAGTTGCGGCGCTGCAGAACTTCAATGATCGAGGCGTAGGTCGAGGGCCGGCCGATGCCGAGCTCCTCCAGCTTCTTCACCAGGCTCGCCTCCGAATAACGCGGCGGCGGCTCGGTGAAATGCTGCTCCGGAATGACCTCGCGGCGCTCCAGCCCTTCGCCCTCGGCAACGTCGGGCAGGATCGCGGCGTTCTCTTCGCCCGCGTCGTCGTCGCGTCCCTCGTCGTACAGCGTGAGGAAGCCGTTGAACCTCACGACCGAACCTGACGCGCGCAGCTGAACTGTCTTGTCGCCCGACGCTATATCGACCGTGACCTGGTCGAGCACGGCCGATTCCATCTGGCTCGCGACCGTGCGCTTCCAGATCAGCTCGTAGAGGCCGAGCTGGTCCTTGTCGAGATACGGCGCCACGTCCTGCGGCGTACGGAACAGGTCGGTGGGACGGATCGCCTCGTGCGCTTCCTGCGCGTTCTTGGCCTTGGACGAATAGGCGCGGGGCTGGGCTGGCAGGTAGTTCTGGCCGTACCTGGTCTCGATCAGACGCCTCGTCTGGCCGATCGCCTCCGGTGCGAGCTGCACGCCGTCGGTGCGCATGTAGGTGATCAGGCCGACTGTCTCGCCGCCGATATCGACGCCTTCATAGAGGCGCTGGGCTATACGCATGGCGGTCGCCGCCCCGAGCCCCAGCTTGCGCGAGGCCTCCTGCTGCAGGGTCGAGGTGATGAAGGGGGGCGGCGGATTGCGCCGGACCTGGCGGCGGTCGATCGACGACACCGCGAAGGCGCGGCGCTCGATCTCGCGCCGGGCCTGCTCGGCGCGCTCCTGGTTGGGAAGATCGAACTTGTCGAGCCGGCGGCCGTCGAGGTGTGTGAGCCGGGCCTTCAGGGTCTGCTTCTTGGCCGTGCCGAACAGCACGTCGACCGTCCAATACTCCTGGCTCTTGAAGACCTCGATCTCGGCCTCGCGCTCGCAGATCAGGCGCAGGGCGACCGACTGCACGCGGCCGGCCGAGCGGCTGCCCGGCAGCTTGCGCCACAGCACGGGCGAGAGGGTGAAGCCCACCAGATAGTCGAGCGCACGGCGGGCGAGGTAGGCGTCGATCAGCGGCTGGTCCAACTCGCGCGGATGGGCGACCGCATCGAGCACCGACTGCTTGGTTATGGCGTTGAAGGTGACCCGCTTCACGTCGACGCCCTGCAGCGCCTTCTTGTGGGCGAGCACGTCGCGGACATGCCAGGAGATCGCCTCGCCCTCGCGATCCGGGTCGGTGGCAAGGTAGAGCTTGCCGCCCTTGGAGACAGCCTTGGCGATCGCGTCCAGCCGCTTCTGCGATGGCGCGTCGACCTCCCAGTCCATGGCGAAGTCTTCGTCCGGCCGGACAGAGCCGTCCTTGGGCGGCAGGTCGCGCACGTGACCATAGGACGCCAGCACGGTGTAGCCGGGCCCGAGGTACTTGCCGATGGTCTTGGCCTTTGCAGGCGATTCGACGACCAGCACATCCATCGTCGATACGAGCTCCGAAAAAACTTTAAGAACCGGAGCCAGGTGCCTGATTTAGATCAGGGATACGCGGTTACCCCGGTGCCTCTCCAGGCGGCCGTCCAGCTCGAGGGCCAGTAGGACCTCCGTCACGGTGGCGGCGGACACTTGGCATCGGCGTACCAGTTCGTCAACCGCAGTGGGTATGGAGCCGAGCTCGGACAGGACCGCTTCAGTGGCACTGTCAGGGTGAATTTGTTTTGGCTTTCCAACCGGTTGGCGGTCGGACTGCGGCTTGCCGAACACACTTATAATATCGTTGGCATCGCGTGCCAAAATGGCCCCGTCCCGAATAAGGGTATTGGAGCCGGCATATCTCGGATCCATCGGCGAGCCCGGGACGACGAACACTTCGCGGCCCTGCTCAAGGGCGCGTTGGGCGGTGATCAGAGAGCCTGAGCGCTCGGCCGCCTCGATGACGATGACCCCGGCGGAGAGGCCGCTGACGATGCGATTGCGGCGCGGGAAGGAGCGGGCGATCGGCGGGATGCCAATGGGTGATTCGGCCAGCAGCAAGCCGCGCTCGGCGATAGCGCTCTGGAGGTCCAGATGATGGGCCGGGTAGACTTGGTCGATGCCGCCGGCCAGGACGCCAACCGTGCCGGTCGGCAGGGCCGCCTCGTGGGCCGCCGCATCGATGCCGCGGGCGAGACCCGAGACGACCACGAAGCCCGCTCGGCCGAGGGCCACGGCCAACTCGGCCGCGAACCGCCGGCCGGCCAGCGATGCCTCCCGCGCGCCGACGATCGCGAGCATCGGCCGCGCCAACAGCGTCTGATCGCCGATCGCCGACAGGACAGGCGGCGGATCGGGAATGGCGGCAAGGGCTGCGGGATAGGTGGCGTCGCCCAGCACCAGGAAGCGCCCGCCAAGCTCCGTCAGCGCCTGCTCCTCCCGTGCAACCTCCGCGTCGGGCACCACCTTGAGCTCGCGGCAGGCGCGGCGCGCCGAGCCGAAATGCTGCAGCGCCTCGAGGAAGGTGATCGGCCCGATGCGCCGGCTGCGCGCCAGTCGCAGGCGTGCCCGGCGTTCGGCCGGATCGGGTTCAGGCGTCAGCAGGCCATCGAACATGGCGACGACCGTAAAACGGGAAAATCCGTGTGTAAAACAACCTCAGATAGAAATCTTGATCCGCCGATTGGCCGTCGCACCGGCGGCGCCGACCAGGCTGAGCACCGCGGCGAGCGGCCCGAAGCCCTCGAAGCCCACGGTGGCGATCATGATGGCGCCCAGGGCTGCGGCGCCGACCCAGCCGACGCTGGCCGTGGCGCCGTTCAGGCCCAGCACGGTGCCGCGCACCTGCTCGGGCACGTTGGCGAGCGCCGCCATGTAGGATGGCCGACCGATTGCGTTGACCAGCGCATAGATGAAGCCCAGCACGACCGAGACCGTCGCGCCGGGATGCCACAGGAAGAGTGCCAGCGCGGCGCCCGCCTGCAGTACCATGGCGGTCGCGAAGGTGAGCAGCCGGTCGCGCAGGCGGTCGGCGATCTGGCCGCCCAGCACCGTGCCGCCGATATTGCCCAGCGCCACCAGGGCGAGCGGCACGGCGAGGCCGGCCAGGGACAGGCCGTAGATCTCCTGCAGGAAAGTCGCGAAGTAGATCGTCGCGAGCCCGTAGCAGATGCGCTCGGCGATACCGGTCGTGAGTAGCCCGATCACGCGCTTCGACAGGGCGCTGCGCAGCGATGGGGTGCGCGCGCCGTGCCCGGCGGTGCCGGTGCGGCCGACGGTCATGACCAGCGCGACGCATCCCGCCAGCGACAGCCCGGCCATGCAGACGTTCCAGCCGCGCCAGCCGATCATCGAGCCGACATAGGCTGCGAGCGGCACGCCGACCACCAGGGTGAGCGATTGGCCGGTCATCACCCAGCCCAGCGCCCGGCCGCGCTGGTAGTCCTCGACGTGCGCGGATACCTCGGCATAGACCACGCCGGTGAAGGTGCCGGCGCAGCCGCCGCCCAGCGTCGCCCAGACCACGACCCACAGGAAATTGCCGGCCATCGACTGGCCCAGCATGGCGACCGCGAGCACCAGCAGACCGCCGACCAGCATCGCCCGCCGCCCGATCCGGTCGGACAGCGAGCCGCCGACCGCCGACGCGATGCCCCACGAAGTCGCCGTGAACGACACCAGATTGGCGACCAGCCCCACGCTGACGCCGAGGTCGTGGCTCATCTCGATCAGGAACGGGGCGCGGGTCGTGCCGCTCGACGTTGCGGCAAAGGACCCGAGGCAGGCGGCGCCGATCAGGGCCCACGGCATGGTACGCGCAGTCATCATCGCGGTTGCGATATAGAGGGGAAGGTGGCGCGATGTAATGAGGCCCGCTCGCCCCGCGGCACTCCCCGGTCGTCCCATCTCCGACTCCGGTCATCACATTTCTTCGTGGAATCAAGGGCCCGGCGCCTAGAACCGGCGGCGTCCACGACGGAGTTCGCCATGCAGAGACGCACCCTGATCAAGCTCGCCGCAGGCCTGCTGATATCCCCCACCGCCGCCTTTCCCGCACACGCCGAGCCCTATCGTCGTGTCCGGCCGGGCGAGCCGGGCTGGCCAACCGAGGCACGGTGGAAGGAGCTCCAAGGCCAGGTCGGCGGGCGGCTGATCGCCGTGCCGCGGCCGCTCGACGCCTGCCGCGCCGATTCTCCCAAAGGAGGCGCCGACTGCGAGAGCCTGTTCCGCAGCCTCAAGAATCCCTGGGCGGTCGGCGACAGCCCGGCCCTGACCCAGACCAGCGGCTGGGCCGATGCCTGGGTGTCCACGCCCAGCGCCTATGCCGTGCGCGCCCAATCGGCCCCCGACGTCGCGGCGGCCGTGACCTTCGCCCGCAACCATCGCCTGCGCCTGACGGTGAAAGGCGGCGGGCATTCCTACCAAGGCACCTCCAACGCGCCCGATTCATTGCTGATTTGGACCCGGGCGATGGACCGCATCGAATTGCATGATGCTTTCGTGCCGCAGGACTGCAACACGCCACCCCAGCCAGCGGTGTCGCTGGGCGCCGGCGTGGTATGGCTGAATGCCTACGCCGCCGTCACCAAGGCCGGCCGCTATGTGCAGGGCGGCGGTTGCACCACCGTCGGGGTCGCCGGTCTGATCCAGAGCGGGGGCTTCGGCAGCTTCTCCAAGCGCTACGGCCTCGCGGCGGCCGGCCTACTCGAAGCCGAGGTTGTCACCGCTGATGGCGCGGTGCGAATCGCCAATGCCTGCACCAACCCGGACCTGTTCTGGGCGTTGAAGGGCGGCGGCGGCGGCAGCTTCGGCGTGATGACGCGCCTCACGCTCAAGACGCACGATTTGCCGCCGCTGTTCGGCATCGCCTTGACCTCCATCAAGGCAAGCTCGGATGCCGCCTTCAGGCGTCTAATCGAACGCTTTCTCGTTTTCTATCGCGACAGCCTGTTCAACCAGACCTGGGGCGAAATCGTGAGATTCAGGCCCGACAACGTGATGGAGGTCGCCATGGTGTTCCAGGATCTCGACCAGCAGCGTGCCGCCTCAGTGTGGCAGCCCTTGTTCGCCTGGGTGAAGGAACAGGGTGCGGACTACAGTTTCGTGCAGCCGCCTTTGTTCCTGCATCTGCCGGCGCGGTCGTTGTGGGATGCGGCGTTCCTGAAGCAGAACGCGCCGCAGATGGTGCTGTCCGACGAGCGGCCCGGGGCCTCCGCTACCAATGTGTTCTGGGCCGGCAACTTGCAGGAGGCCGGCTGGTTCCTGCATGCCTACCAGTCGACTTGGATGCCGGCGACGCTGCTGGCGGACGAACGGCTCGGGGCATTGGCGCAGGCGCTGTTCGACAGTACGCGTCACTGGCGCATGACGCTGCACTTCAACAAGGGCCTGGCGGGCGCGCCTGCCGAAGCGATCGCGGCGGCGCAGGATACCGCGACCAACCCGGCGGTCACAGAGGCCTTCGCGCTCGCGATCGCGGCGGCCGACGGACCGCCTGCCTTCGCCGGCATCGCGGGTCACGAGCCGAACCTCGCCAAGGCGCGCGGCGACGCAAAGCGTGTGTCGGCGGCGATGGGCGCGTTGCGCAAGCTCGTGCCGAAGCACGGCTCGTACGTGTCGGAATCGGACTACTTCGAGGCCGACTGGCAGGGCGCATTCTGGGGCGCCAATTATGCGCGGCTGCGCGCGGTGAAGGATCGCTACGATCCTGAGGGGCTGTTCTTCGTCCACCACGGCGTCGGCAGCGAGGACTGGAGCCCCGACGGCTTTACGCGGCTGACGTAGAGCTCTTGCCGATCTTCGGCTCGGTGCCGCTCAGCAGCCGGCGGATGTTGGCATGGTGCTTGGCCCACACCAGCACCGCCAGCACGCAGACGACTGGCGCGGCGACGGGCACGAAGTACCAGGCGGCGACCGCGCCGATCAGTATGCTGAGCAGCGCGGCGAGCGAGGAGTAGCGAAACAGCGCCGCCAGCACGAGCCACAGCCCGCAGGTGATGGCGCCGAGCTCCCAATTGAGCCCGATCAGCACGCCGAGGGTGGTCGCCACGCCCTTGCCGCCCTTGAAGCCGAGCCACGGCGGGAACATGTGGCCCAGCACGGCTCCGGCCGCAGCGGCAGCCGCCGGCATCGGCCCCCACAGCGAGTTGAAGACCAGTACCGGGATGAGGCCCTTTAGCGCATCGAGCACCAGCGTGGCTGCAGCCAGCGTCTTGTTGCCGGTGCGCAGCACGTTGGTCGCGCCGATATTGCCCGAGCCGACCTGGCGGATGTCGCCCAGGCCCGCGGCGCGGGTCAGCAGCAGCCCGAAGGGAATCGAACCGAGCAGGAAGCCAACGACGGCGGGCCACAGGTACGCCAGTGTCCAGGGCTCCCCTGTCATCTCAGGGACTCAGCACGCGACAGTTGGCGTTGTCGACGAACGTGGTGGTCGGCGGCCCGATCAGCTCGGTCGAGATCTGCTCGCCGGCCGCGAGCTGGACCGGTCCGAGATAGGCCTCGCCGACCGAGCGGCCGCCGTTGAGGAAGCTGCATTGCACCTGGGTGTCGAGGGTGCGGCTGACATTCGACGTCACCGCGACGGTCACCTGCCAGTAACGCGCGGCACCGTAGGTGAGGTTGTTCACCGCCAGCGACACCAGGGGCGTGTTCGAGCCGTAGTTCGGCACGGGGCGCGGGCCGGTGCGGCGCAGCGCCGGCTGCGGCCGTGGCATCGGCGCCTCGGGCTGGTATGCGGTATTGTTGCCGCGCGGATTGAAAGCGGCGTCGGGATCGCCGGCCTGCGGCGGCGCGAGCGGCGTCGGACCAGCCGACGGCGGCCGGTCATAGATGGACGACGAGGGTGCATTGCCGCCCAGCGTCGCCTGGCCGCCCCCCGGCACCATCAAGGGCGGCGGCGCGAGCGGCGCCTGGCCGACCTGACCGGCGGCCACCGAGCTCGACGGCGGTGGGGGTGGAGGGGACGATGGCTGAGGTTGCGGCTGCGGCGGAGGCGGCGGATTGCTGGCGAGCGGCGTCGGTGTCGCGGCCCGGGCCGGGGCATTGCCGACATCGTTCTGCACCTTGTCGTAGCAGCTGAGCCGCGACTGCGAATCGGGGATCTCGGCGCAGATCTGGATGTGGCGCGTCAGGGCATCCAGGAGATCTTCACGGGACTTTTGCTGCGCTTTGGCAGCGCCCCCGACGGTGAGCAGCGCGGTGCCGAGGAGAAGGGAGTATCGAAGCGTCATGACGTGAACATAGCAGACGATAGGGCGGTTTCGAGGCACGCCTGGGTCAGGCCGTCGCGGCAGCCGGCGTGAAATTATCGTGGCGGTAGATGGTGCGGCCGCCGACGATCGTCGCCATCACCAGGCCCTGTACCGGCCGCTCGTCGAACGGCGAGTTCTTGGTCTTGCTCCACAAATCGTCGCGATCGACCCGCCAAGCATAGTCGGAATCGAACAGCACCAGGTCGGCCGGCGCACCCTTGGCGAGCTTGCCGCCCGGCAGGTTGAACAGCCGGGCCGGCGCCGCCGACAGGCGCTGGAAGAGCCGCGGCAGGGTGAGCTGCTCGTTGTGCACCAGCTCGAGCGAGATCGGCAGCAGCGTCTCGAGCCCGACGCCGCCCGGCTCGGCCGAGGCGAACGGCACACGCTTGCTGTCCTGATCCTGTGGGCGATGATCGGAGACGATCGCGTCGATCACGCCTGTCTTCAGTCCCTCGACGACGGCCTCGCGGTCGGCCTCGGCGCGCAGCGGCGGCACCAGCTTGCCGAAGGTGCGGTAGTCGCCGACCGCGAGATCGTTCAGCGCGAAGTAGGGCGGGGCGGTGTCGCAGGTGATCTTCAGCCCGCGCGCCTTGGCGGCGGCGATCGCCTTGACCGATTCGGCGGTCGAGATCTTGGTGAGGTGCAGGCGTCCGCCGGTCATCTCGGCAAGACGGATGTCGCGCTCGACCATCATCACCTCGGCGAGCGGCGGCACGCCGGACAGGCCGAGCCGCGTCGCCATCACGCCGCTCGTCATGTTGCCGCCGGACAGGCTCGGCTCCTGCGGCAGGTGGACGATCAGCGCGTCGAACGCCTTGGCGTAGTACAGCGCGCGGCGCATCACCTGGGCATTGCCGACGGCGTGGTCGGCATCGGTGAAGGCGACCGCGCCGGCTTCGGCCAGCAGGCCCATCTCGGCGAGGTGCTGGCCTTCGAGACCGACGGTCAACGCGCCATAGGCGTACATGTTAGCAAGCTTCACCTGCCGCGCGCGGCGGGCAACGAACTCGATCAGCGAGGCATCGTCGAACGGCGGCTCGTTGTCGGGCAGCAGCACCAGCGAGGTGATGCCGCCCACCGCCGCGGCGATGCCGGCGCTCTCCAGCGTCTCCTTGTGCTCCTCGCCCGGCTCGCCGGTGTGGACGCGCGCGTCGACGATGCCGGGCGCGAGATAGAGGCCGCGACAGTCGACGGACTCGATGCCGTAGGGCGCGCCCGAGGCGAACAGATTGGGGCCGAAGTCGGCGATCTTGCCGTCGCTGATCAGGATCGCGCCGGTGTACTCGACGTCGGCCGTCGGGTCGACGATGCGGGCATTGATGAAGGCCGTCGATCCGGTATGCGGCGCCGTGCCGCGCCGGACGTTGCCGGTCATGCGGCCGCTCACGCCGCCGCTCCGACGACCGAATTGCGGCGGCCGCCGATCAGCGCGTCGAGGCAGGCCATGCGGACGGCGACGCCCATCTCGACCTGCTCGTGGATGACCGAGCGGTCGAAGTCGTCGGCGACCTCCGAATCGATCTCGACGCCGCGGTTCATCGGGCCGGGATGCATGATCAGTGCGTCGGGCTTGGCAACCTTCAGCTTCTCCTTGTCGAGGCCGAAGAAGCGGAAGTACTCGCTGATCGACGGCACGAAGCTGCCCTGCATGCGCTCGGTCTGCAGGCGGAGCATCATGACGATGTCGACGTCCTTCAGGCCGCTGCGCATGTTGTAGTGAACCTCGACTCCCATCTTGTCGATGTCGGTCGGCATAAGGGTGGGGGGGCCGACGACGCGCACGCGGGCGCCCATGATCTGCAGCAGGTGGATGTTCGAGCGGGCGACGCGGCTGTGCAGGATGTCGCCGCAGATCGCGACCAGCAGGCCTTCGAGCGTGCCGCGCCGTCGCCGGATGGTGAGCGCGTCGAGCAGCGCCTGGGTCGGGTGCTCGTGCTGGCCGTCCCCGGCGTTGATGACCGTGCAGTTGACCTTCTGTGACAGCAGGCTCACCGCGCCGGATTCGCTGTGGCGCACGACGATCGCGTCGGGCCGCATGGCGTTCAGCGTCATTGCCGTGTCGAGCAAGGTCTCGCCCTTCTTCACCGAGGAGGTGGCGACGTCCATGTTGATGACGTCGGCACCGAGCCGCTTGGCCGCGACCTCGAAGCTGGTCCGCGTGCGGGTGGAATTCTCGAAGAACAGGTTGATGACGGTGCGGCCGGTCAGCAGGTCGCGCCGTTTGTCGATCGACTGGTTCTGCGGAATGTAGCTTTCGGAAAGGTCGAGCAGGCCCGAAATCGTTTCAGGCGACAGACCTTCGATGCCGAGCAAGTGGGGCAACCTCGGCACGCCCGCGCGTTTCTTTGTCACTAAAGCGCTGCTTTAACCACGCGTGCGCACAGCCCGCAAGGCGGTCAGGTGGATAACACCAGCTCTGTGCACAAGCAGACCCGCGCCGGTCCCTTCGGTGCCAGGAAATCGGCCCAGATCGCGTTGTGATGGGCGATGATCTGCGTGGCGGACAGGTGCGGCCGATCGACCGTGGTGTGACCATCGGAGGGCACGATCGTCGGCCAGCCGCGGGCCAGCGCGCTGCGTACGGTCGTGTCGACGCAGTAGTCGGTGGCGCAGCCGGTGATGATCAACCGGTCGATGCCGCTCTCACGCAGCACGTCATCGAGCGTGGTGTGGAGGAAGGCGTCGCACGCGGTTTTGTGTACCACCGTGTCGTCGGGCCTGATCTCGAGCGTCGGCAGCAGGCGCCAGCCGGGCTCGTCTGGATGGTGCGGATCACCGGGTGGGCCGTCATGCTGGATGAAGATCACAGCGCCGCCGTTGATGCGCACCTCGCGCGCCAACCGGTTCAGCCGCGCCACCAGGCCGGCCGCGTCGTGGCGCGGCGTCTCGGGGCCGAACGAGCCCTGCTGCATGTCGATCACGATGAGGGCATCGGTCATGGAAACCTCACGCGGTGGGGCGAGGTCCCGTATAACGCGCGCGGGGGCGAATCAAGCTGCCGTTCGACTGTTCGATGGCGTGCGCAATCCAGCCGACCGTGCGTCCGAGCAGGAATATCGCGAGGGCCGAATCCTGCGGCAGGCCGAGCACGCGCTCGATCGTGACCGTCGCGAAGTCGAGGTTGGGCTTGCGGCCAGTGAGGTGCTCGCCCGCCTCGGCGATGCGCAGGGCGAAGGCAAGTTCCGGTGCGTTGATGACGGTCTCCTGCAGCAGCTCGAACAGGGTCGCGGCGCGCACATCCCCATCGGGGTAGAGCGGATGGCCGAAGCCCGGCAGGTCGTGGCCGTCGGCCAGGCGCTGGCGCAAGGCGGCCTCCAGGTCGGGTTCGCTCTTCAGCGAATCGAGCAGCGCCGCCACGCGCCGAGTCAGACCGCCATGGCGCGGACCGTTGATCGCCGCAAGGCCGCCAATGACCGAACCGTGCAGATTGGCGCCAGTCGAGGCCACGACGCGGGCAGCGAACGTCGAGGCGTTGAACTCGTGGTCGGCCGACAATACTAGCGCGGCGCGGACCAGTGGCACCTGATCCGTCGGCACGGTCCATCGTGTGGCGAGCTGCTCGTGAATGGGCAGCGCCGAGAGCGGCTCGAGCGTCACCGCGGCGGTGAGCAGGCGCAGGATGCGCACGCCGGTCTCGAGCATGGCGCCGCGGTCCTCGACCCAACTCGGGTGATCCCAGCGCGCCGCCGCCGGCAACAGCAGGAGGCACCGATCGACCGGCGCCAACGACGCTGCAGCCTGCCAAGCCTGGCGCAGCGCCGTCGACATCGACGGCAGGTTTTTCTCGTCGAACGGCCGTTCGTCGCATTGCCACAGGAGTTGCGCCACGCGTTCGAGCGAGGAGCCGCGCGCCAGCTGCGTCGCGTCCCAGCCGCGATAGTAGAGGCGGCCCTGCTCGATCAGGGTGAGGGACGATTCCAGCACCGGCGTGCCGAAGTCGAGCGCGTTGGCCGCGATCGACTCGGCCTTGCGACCGACATCGCGCCGGCGTTTCAGCCCGGCCACGTCGTCGGCGCTGTAGCGCCGCTCGCGCTGGCCGTTGCTGCCCTCGGAGCGCAGCAAGCCGCGGCTCACATAGGCGTAGAGCGTCGCCGACGAGACGCCCAGGCGCCGCGCCGCTTCCTTCGAACTCAGCCATTCCTTGCCCATAACCTATTATTGATCATTTCAATCAATATTGACAATACATAGAAGCAATCCGATTTTGCGCTGCACCAACCAAGGGGATTGCGATGCTGCAGACACGGGTGAACAGCGGCCTCGACGGCGTGATCGTCGCCGACACGGTGATGAGTGAGGTCGACGGCGAGGAGGGGCGTCTCGTCGTCCGCGGCCATGCCGTCGAGGAACTGGTGGCGACCCGCGGCTACGAGGGCGTCGCGGCGCTCCTGTGGGAGGGCTACGGCGAAGGCGGCGGCGACGAGGCTGCGGTGCGCGGCGGGCTGGCAGCAGCGCGCGTGCGCGCGTTCGAGCTGGTGCCGAGGCTGCTGGTCGCGGCCGAAGGGCTGACGCCGGTCGAGGGCCTGCGGGTCGGGCTGGGCATGCTGCCCGATTCCGATCCGATTCCGCATCACTACCTGGTCTGCGGCGCGATGCCGGTGTTCCTCGCGGCGCTGCTCAACGCGGCCAAGGGCCTGTCGGCGATCGCGCCCGATCCGTCGCTGAGCACGGCGCAGGACCTGCTGCGCATGATCCGCGGCCAGCGCGCGCCCGAGGTGTTCGAGAAGGGCCTCGACACCTATCTCGCGACGGTCGCCGACCACGGCTTCAACGCCTCGACCTTCACCGCGCGCGTGGTCGCCTCGACCGACGCCGGCCTGATCTCGTCGGTTCTGGCCGGCCTGTGCGCGCTCAAGGGGCCCAAGCACGGCGGCGCGCCGGGACCCGTGCTCGACATGCTGGACGAGATCGGCGATGCCTCGCGCGCCGAGGCGTGGTTCGACGATGTCTTCGCCCGCAACGTGACGCTGATGGGCTTCGGCCATCGCATCTACAAGGTGCGCGATCCGCGCGCCGACGTGCTGAAGGCGGCGGTGGCCAAGCTGCCGGAGACGTCGGGCCGGCTCGCGTACGCCTCGGAGGTCGAGAAGGCCGCGATCGCGGCGCTGCGGCGGCACAAGCCCGGCCGGCGGCTCGACACCAACGTCGAGTACTACACCGCGCTGCTGCTCGAGGCGCTCGACATTCCGCGCGAGGCGTTCACCGCCCTGTTCGCTGTCGGCCGCGTCGCCGGCTGGAGCGCGCACGTGTTCGAGCAGGCGAAGGGCGGCCGCATCATCCGTCCGCAGTCGAACTACGTTGGCGCGCGGCCGTCCTGAGCCGGAAAGTGCCGGGCCGACCCGCGCCAGGTCCGGGCGCGCGTGCCGTGCGCGTCGAACACCCACAGGATGAGATCGGCGCCCGTCTTCGTGAAGCGGGCGTTGAAGTGTCGGCGCCAGAAGCTGCCGTCGGCGAAGGCGAACAGCGCCTCGGTGCCGAGCGAGTCGGGCTGCACCGTCAGCGTCGCCGACTTGGGCTCGGGCCGGGCCTCGGCCGAGACGAGCTTGGCGAAGCCCGCCGCGATCGGTCCGAAGCGCAATGTCTCGCCGTCCGTCGTGGTTTGCATCGGCCCGCCATCGATGCGCAGCCAGACGGCCACGCGGTTGTCCTCGGCGCTGATCGAGAAGAAGACGCCGAAAGGCGTCGGGTCCTCCTCATCGACATGCGGATGCTGGGGTGGCGGGACGATGTCCTCCAGCGGGATCGAGCGGTAGAAGCGGACCGCGCCGGCATAGGCGCCGAGCTGTTCGGGCGGCAGGGCGGTCTGGGCTCGCGCTGTGGCGACGAACGGAGCAGCGGCCAGCAGCAATCGCCGTTTCACGGCCGCGACGCCACGACTGTGATGTCGATCGTGACGTCGTTGGCGACGTAGGTGGTCGCGGCCCATTCGTTGCGACCGACGCCGTAGTCCAGCCGCTTGATGGTGAGCTCGCCGCGGGCCGTTGCGCGGCCATCCTGGATCTTGAGGCTGAAGGGCAGGGCGACGTCGTGCGTCACGCCGCGGATCGTAAGCTTGCCCTGCGCCAGATAGTCGTCGCCGCGGTGGCTCACCGACGTGCTGGTGAAATGCGCTTCGCCCGTATGGGCCGCATCGAGGAAGTTGGGGCCCAGCATGACGTCGTCGATGTCCTTGGTGCCGGCGGAGGCGCTGCGCATGTCCATGCGAATGTCGATGCGCGCCGTCGCGAGGTCGGCCGGGTCGAGCACGATCGCGCCCGTCCAGGTGGCGATGCGGCCCGATACCAGCTTGCCGGTCTGTTCGACGGTGAAGGCGATGCGGCTCTTGATCGGGTCGATCGTCCAGGGATCATGGGGCCCGGCCCAGGCGGGAGCAATGAATGCGAGCGCCATGACCAACGGCAGAACACGCACGGGCTACCTCGTGAACGGCGACATGCGGCGGAAGATCCCATCGCGCCGCACCAGATCGTGGCGCACCACGGCGGCGACATGGAGCACCAGCACGGCGATCAGCGTCCAGGCGAGCCAGTGGTGCAGGGTGCGCAGAGTCTCGAACAGGCTGGGATCGCGCGGCACCAGGTCGGGCATTGGCACGTAACCGAACCAGATCACCTGCACGCCGCCCGCCGAGCTCATCAGCCAGCCGCTGACCGGCAGCGCGATCAGCAGCACCAGCAGCAGGACATGCGCCCACGGCGCCAGCGTGCGCTCCCACGCCGTCACCGCTTTCGGCAGCACGGGCGGCGGATGCAGGGCGCGCCAGATCCAGCGCAGGAGGGTCAGCGTCAGCACGCTCAGCCCGATCCATTTGTGCCAGGCGAAGGCATAGAGCTTGGTGAGACCGATCGGCAGGCCGACCATCCACAGGCCGAGCCCGATCAGGCCGAGCACCGCAAGCGCGGTCAACCAGTGCAGGATTCGGGCGACCCGTGTGTAGACGGGCGTGGAGGCGTCAGCGCCAGGCATCGGTGCGGATGAAGAAGTCGACCGTGTCGCCCACGACGTCGATGTACTTCACCATGCCGAACTCGGAGCGCTTCAGGGAGCCCTCGGCGCGGAAGCGGGCGTAGCGTGCGCCGGCCGCGGCATCGGGCTTGCGGTCGGTGACAGAGACCTGGAGCGCCATCGGCCGCGTGATGCCGCGGAGGGTGATCGCGCCGTCGACCTTGAAGGTGCTGTCGCCGGTGCGGGTGACCGTGTGCGACACGTAGGTCATCCTCGGGAACTTCGCGACGTCGAAGAAGTCGGCGTCCTTCAGCATCTCCGACTGCTGGCTGTCCAGCATCTGGATGCTGCCGGTGTTGACGCTCACCTTTACCGTGCTGCGCGCGACGTCGGTATCGTCGACCAGCACCAGGCCCTGCCATTCCTTGAACGAGCCGGTGGTGCGGAAGATCTTGGAATCGCCGATCGAGAAATCGATGCTGCCGCGCGCCGCGCCGATATGCAGCTGCTCGGCGGCCGAGGCCCGCAGCGGGACCAGAAGCGCAGCTGGCGCGCCGAACAGGACGGCCCGTCGCCGGGTTTCAGACACGGGCTTCCTCGAAGGTCGAGAAGAAGCGCTTCGTGGTGGCGCGCTGGTTCTCGTAGATCGAGCCCTGGTGGTCGGCCGGCGGCAGCGGCAGGCGCACCGGCGCCGGCACGATCCGCGGCTCGTTGGTCGTTTCGCCCACCACCATCTTGCTGTTGAACTCGTCGAAGTCGCCGACGCCGAGCAGCGGGAACGCGTCGGCCGCCGTGTACTCGTGCAGCAGCAGCCGGCGCTGGCGATTGGAGCGGTTGAGCGCCGAGCCGTGCACCAGCCGCGCGTGATGGATGGTCATCGAGCCGGCGGGCCCCATCAGCGGCACCGCCTTGGAGAAATCGAGGTCGCAGGCCGCCGGATTGATCGCGCCACAGAAGCGGCCGTCGGCGTGGTGGTCGTATGTCGGGCCGTGATGCGTGCCGGGCATCACCAGCAGCGGGCCGTTGTCGAGATCGCAGTCGTCGAGATAGATGCCTGTCGCCAGCACGTCGTCGTTGGTGTGGGGATAGAAGGCCCAATCCTGGTGCCATTCGACCGGCGAGCCGTAGCTCGCCGACTTCATGTTGAGCTTGCCGCCATAGAGGCGCACCGACGGGCCCAGCAGCTGCTGCAGGATGGCGACAATCCTGGGCTCGCGCACCAGCGCATGGAAAAAGGCATAGCGCTTGAAGATCACCGGCTTCAGCCGCCGCACCCGTGGCAGCGCCGCCGTATGGCTGGGCTCGAGATCGTAGAGCTCGTCGTTCTCGGTGACACCGCGCGCCTCGGCGACGATGCGGTCGGTGAGCGCGCGCAGTTCAGCGAGCTGCTCGCCCTGGATCAGGCGCGGGATCACCAAGTAGCCGTCGCGCCGATAGTCGTCGATTTGCTTCTGGGTCAGCATGCCGAAAGCATAGCACGAGGCCCGGCGTTCACCGATAATCACGCTATGGCGATCAAGGCCTTGTTTCCGACACTTCTCTACCACAGCGGCCTCGCGAAGACCGTGGGTGAGCGTTTCAGCCGGACACTTCTCGACGAATGCCAGGCGCTTGCGGCGTCGGACGACGCGGGCCAACGCTGGTCGGCCAAACACTATCTCGGCGGCTATACGTCCTACGGGTCGCTCGACCGCCTGCATCAGGTTTCGTCGGTCTTTGCCGGACTGGCGCGGCGGCTCGACTGGCATGTGAAGGCGTTCGCGCGTCGGTTACCGTACGACCTGCGCGGCCGGACGCTCGCCATGACCGACTGCTGGTTGAACGTGATGCCGGCCGGCGTGGTGCATTCCCTGCACCTGCATCCGACGTCGTTCATCAGCGGCACCTACTATGTGCAGGTGCCCAAGGGGGCGGGTGCCTTGAAGTTCGAGGACCCGCGGCTCAGCAAGATGATGGCGGCGCCCCCTGGCCGCGCCTTCGTGAGCGTTCCGGCCAAGGCCGGCGACGTCATCCTGTTCGAGAGCTGGCTGCGCCATGAGGTCCCGCCGGCCCGCTATGCCGGCGAGCGCATCTCGATCAGCTTCAATTATGCCTGGAGCGTCAAAGCGGAGAGCGCAAGAAAGAGGAGCACGCGATGAGATGGGTGATCGCGGCGCTCCTCTTCGTGGTGCTGCCCAGCGCGGCCTGGGCGGCAGATTGCCCGCTCGATCTCGGCCACGGCACGGGCATCGTCATCTTCTCCGAGCGTTACATGCTGGCCTTGCGGCCCGAACCGATGCGCATCGAGGTGGGCGAGCCGTTCGCGCTGCTCATGAACGTCTGCACCAAGGCGGGCGAGCCCGCCGAGCTGGTCGATGTCGCCGTGTCCCTGGATGAAGGCACGCCGGCTGCCCATCCGCGCGTGAAGCCGGAGGACAACGGCCGCTACCGCGTGGAGGGACTGATGCTGCCCAGGGCCGGAAGCTGGGAGCTCGCGTTCGATGTGCGCGCCGGCGGCGAGATCGAACGGCTGACTCACGACATCGTCCTGAAGTGACTCCTGGACGCTGTTGCTTTCGATCGAAGCGGCAAGCGGCCTGATGGTCACTGGGAGCGCGCCATTGCGCCTGGCGCAGGTTTTTCTTTCTGGTCGACACAGAAATTTCCAACGCAGCGGCGAGCGAATCTCTGGGAAATCTCGCTCCAAGCGTCAAAAGTCAGCGAATCGGGCGCTCGCCGCGAGCTCATCATGGGCAATGGCCTCCGATTCGAGGCCCGCAAACGGCGGCTTTTCCTCCCGGCCATTGCCCTTAATAGGTGTTCGGCGCGCGATCGTGCAGACTCGCGCGCATGATGATGGTCGTGCTGCGCCTGCTCTCGCTCCCGGGACGGGATAGGGGTGTTTTTCAGTTGGGACAGAATGGGTGGATTCGTGGACTCCGGGCCCAAAACCCTTGTGGCATCGGCATCCAACCGGTCCACACCCGAGTGGACTCTTGTGGACTCCCGCCAAGGGCGAGCGACGAAAAGCAACTTCGCGCTATCGCAACCGGGCCAGTGCGCTTTCGAGGATCCAGGCGGCGGCGGCGGCATCGACCCGCTCCGCGCGCTTGGCGCGGCTCATGTCGTAGTCGTCGATCATGCCGCGCGTGACGGCGGCGGTGCTGAGCCGCTCGTCCTGGAACAGTATCGGCAGTGCGGCGAGCGCCGGCGGGCCATGGCGTTCGAGATTGGCCGCGAACTGGCGCACCGACTGGCAGCGCGGACCCTCGGTACCGTCCATGTTGAGCGGCAGGCCGACCACCAGCGCCTTGGCCTCATGCTTGCGCGCGAACTCGGCCAGGGCGGCGAGGTCGGCCGCGAGCTTGCTGCGCTTCAGCGTCGTGAGCGGCGTGGCGAGGCTGCGCAGCACGTCGGACGTGGCGATGCCGACCGTCTTGCTGCCGACATCGAGCGCCATCAGCCGGCCTTCGGGCGGCAATTTCGCTCTGAGTTCGTCGATTTCGACGATCGCCATGGCGCGGTTATAAGCTGACAGGCCGGCCCCGCAAGGTAAGTTCGTCCCCCAGCGGACATCCGCCGAGTAAGAACAGTTGAGCGAATCGATCCACGCCCTGCTTGCCATCGCGATGGTGCTGACGCTCGCCAGCCTGCTGGTGCCGCTCGCCGATCGGCTGCGGCTGCCCCATACCGTGCTGCTGGCGATCGCCGGCATGGGCCTGGGTTTCCTCGGCACCTGGATCAATACGCAGGGCCACGACTTCGGCCCGATCGCCGACATCTTCACCGAACTCGACCGGCTGGAGGTCGCGACCGACATTTTCCTGCCGCTGTTCCTGCCGCCCTTGCTGTTCACGGCCGGCCTGACGATCGACGTGCGCCGATTGTTCGACGAGGTGTTCGCGGTCCTGCTGCTGGCGATCGTCGCGGTGCTGGTCTGCATCGCGGTCGTCGCCGGCGCCGTGCACCTCGCGACCGGCATGGACATCGCGGTCTGCCTGCTGCTGGGCGCCGTCGTCTCGACCACCGATCCGGCGGCGGTGATCGGCATCTTCCGCGAGGTCGGCGCGCCCAAGCGCCTGTCGATCCTGGCCGAGGGCGAATCGCTGTTCAACGACGCCGTCGCCATCGCCGCCTTCGGCTTCTTCATCGCCTTCGTGCTGCGCGAAGGCGGCGACCCGGATGTCGTCCGGTCGGTGTCCGGCGACGTGACCAATCCGCTGGTCGTTTTCGCGCGCGAGTTCCTGGGCGGCATGGTGTTCGGCTTCGGCCTGGCCCGCGTGGCGATGCTGATCCTGCCGCGGCTGGCCGATTCGGATGCGGCCATTGCCTCTGTCACGGTGAGTCTCGCCTATGCCGCCTACGTGGTCGCCGACCACTATCTGCACATCTCCGGCGTGATCGCCGTCGTCGTGGCCGCGCTCACCGTCGCCGCCTACGGGCCGACCCATCTGCATCCGAGGCGATGGACGGCGCTGAAGCAGGTCTGGACCCAGCTCGACTTCTGGAGCAACTGCCTGATCTTCATCCTGGCCTCAATGCTGGCTGCCAACGTTCTGCCGAAGATCAGCTGGCTCTATGTCAGCGGGCTGGTCGCGGTGGCGCTGGGCGCGTTGGTCGCCCGCATCATCGTCATGTTCGGTATGCTGCCGGTGCTCGAGATGGGACGGCTCGTCGAGCCGGTCGACCGGCGCTACAAGGTGATCCTGGTCTGGGGCGGGCTGCGTGGCGCAGTGACGATCGTTCTGGCCATGGTCGCCGCGAGCGACGGTCGGCTGTCGGACGATGTCCGCGAGTTCGCCGCGGTGCTGGCGACGCTGTTCGTGCTGTTCACGCTGTTCGTCAACGCCACCACGCTCGGCCTGGTGATGCGCGTGCTGGGACTCGACAAGCTCACCCGGCTGGAGCTGGCCCTGCGCGACCGGGTGCTGGCGCTGTCGCGCATCAACGTCACCCATCACCTGCAGCAGATCATTCGCGAGCACAATGCCCGGGTCGAGGGCATCGACGCCGATCCGCTGTCCGTCGGCGACGAGGCGGTCGAGGCGGCGCCGGCGGAGCTGGCGCTCGACGCCGACGAGCGCCTCACGGTCGGCCTGGTGACGCTCTGCACCCAGGAGCGCGAGCTCTATCTCGAGCAGTTCGAGCAGCAGACGCTGTCGCGCCGCATGGTCGCCATCCTGATGGCGCGGGCCGACCGGCTGGTCGATGCGGTACGCGCGCGCGGCGCCGAAGGCTACCAGGAGATCATCCGCACCTTCGCGCTGCCGGACAGCACCTTCCGGCTGGCGCTGTGGCTGCAGCGACGGTTCGGCATCGACCGGCTGCTGACAGAGCGCCTGGCCGACCGTTTCGAGATCCTGCTGGTGCAGCAGGACGTCCTGGCGGAGCTTGCGCTGTTCAACGTGCATTCGATCGGCGACCTGCTCGGCGCGGACACCGAGCAGCGGCTGGGCGAGGTGATCGGGGAGCGCCAGGGCCTGGTGGCGCTCGCGTTGCACGCGCTGGTCCTGCAATATCCGGGATACGCCGAATCGATCCGCGACCGCCAGCTCGAGCGCGCGGCGATCCGGCTGGAGGCCGCCGAGTATGCCCGCCGGCTGCGCGAATCGATCATCGGGCGCGAGGTCTATGCCGACCTGCGCCGCGAGCTCAACAAGCGACGCGAGGCGATTGCCGACCGGCCGGCCCTCAACCTCGGCCTCGAGCTCCAGGCCATGATCGCCCGCGTGCCGCTGTTCGCGGGCCTCGACAAGGAGGGGCTGACCGCGCTCAGCCGACACCTGCGCGCGGTGGTGGCGCTGCCCAACGAGAAGATCATCACCGCCGGCACCCGGCCCGACGCGATGTACTTCATCGCGGCGGGCGAGGTAAGGGTGGAGCGCGAGGGCGGCGTCGCGCAGCTGCGCGAGGGGGACTTCTTCGGCGAGATGGGTCTGCTCGACAACAAGCCCCGCAATGCCGACGTGATCTCCGACGGCTACAGTCACCTGCTGGCCTTGTCCAAGCGCGACTTCAACCGCCTGCTCGAGCAGCGGCCCGAGGTCCGGAGCGCGATCGAAAAGGTGGCGGCGCAGCGCAACGCGGCCTCGACGCCGGGCGGCGCCTGACCATGGCGATGATGCATCTCGCGCAATTCCTGGTGCATGGGCCGACCTATCACAGCCTCGCCATGTGGCGGCATCCGAAGACGGCGGCGGCCGGCTATGACTGGACGCGGCCCGAGCTCTACCAGCACATCGCGCGGGTCTGCGAGCGCGGGATGTTCGACATGGTCTTCTTCGCCGACCTCAACTACATCTCCGACACCTATCGCGGCTCGCTCGATCCGGCGCTGCGCTACGCGGCGCAGGCGCCCGAGCACGATCCGATCCCGCTCCTGTCCTACATGGCGGCGGTGACACGGCATATCGGCGTCGCCTCGACCTTCTCGGTCAGCCAGCACCACCCCTTCTACGCCGCGCGGCTGTGGGCGACGATCGATCATCTCACCGGCGGTCGCGCCGGCTGGAACGTGGTCACCTCGATCAATCACAACCAGGACGCCAATTTCGGCGTCGACCGGCCGCCGGCGGACCTGCGCTACGACCGGGCGCACGAGTTCATCGAGGTCTGCCGCAAGCTCTGGGCAAGCTGGGACGAGGATGCAGTGGTGATGGACCGCGAAGGTGCGCGGTTCGCCGACTCGTCCAAGGTCCGGCGCATCGAGCACCAGGGTGAGTTCTTCAAATCGCGCGGTCCGCTCAACGTCGTGCGCTCGCCACAGGACGGGCCGGCGATCCTGCAGGCCGGCACCTCGCCCAAGGGCATCGACTTTGCGGCGAAGTATGCGGACGCGATCTTCGCCATCCAGCCGCGGCCGCAGGACGCCAAACGCTACTACGACGCCATCAAGGGCCGGATGGCCTTTTTCGGCCGACCGCGAGAACATTGCCGCATCCTGTTCGGCATGCAGCCGATCATCGGCGCGACGGAGCTCGAGGCGCGCGAGAAGCAGGAGGAGCACAACAAGCTGGTGCCGCTCGAAGGCGGTATGGCGATCCTGTCGGCGCACGCCGACTACGACCTGTCGAAAATCGACCTCGAGGCGCCGATGGCCGACCGCACCGAGCCCGAGCTGCAGCGGCTCAAGAGAGTATTCCGCAAGCCGTCGGGCGAATCGCTGACTCTGCGCGAGGTGGCGCAGCGTCACGGCCAGAGCGTCAGCCTGCCGCAATTCGTCGGCACGCCCCAGTCGATCGCCGACCAGATGGAGGGGTTCCTCAAGGAGACGGGCGGCGACGGCTTCATGCTGTCGCCGATCTACTGCCCCGGCGCGATCGAGGAGTTCGTCGATCTGGTCGTGCCCGAGCTGCAGCGCCGCGGCCTGGTGCGCACAGAATATCGCGGCCGTACGATGCGCGAATTGTTGCGGCAGGAGGCGTGATGGCCGAACAGACCATCGTCGTGACCGATGCACCCGATCCGCGCGACGTCGAGGTGATCGGGCGGGGATTGGCCGCCTACAACCAGGAGCAGACCGGCATCCATGACCACAAGCCGCTGGCCGTGCTGGTCAAGGACGCCGATGGCAACACGCTGGGCGGCATCAGCGGACGGTCGTCGCTCGGGCTGCTGTTCCTCGACCTCGTCTACCTCCCCAAGACCCTGCGCGGCGGCGGGATCGGCCAACGGCTGCTGGCGATGGCCGAGGAGGAGGGCCGCTTCCGCGGCTGCAGGCGGGCGGTGCTGTACACGATCAGCTTTCAGGCGCCGGACTTTTACAAGAAGTACGGCTGGCGGGTGTTCGGCGAGATTCCGTGCGACCCGCCGGGCACCAGCCGCATCTTCATGACCAAGGAGTTGTGAGGCTCATATTCCTCCGCCGAGCGGGCAGGGCTATCGGGGTGGGCATAAGGAGGGGCGGTTGCCCGCTTTGACCAAACCGGCTACCAACCGCGCCGAATCACGCGAATTCCGGAGTTTTCGAGATGTCGCTCGACAAGGAGACGGTGGCGCGCATTGCGCGGCTGGCGCGTCTGAAGGTGCCTGACGAGGAGCTCGAGCCGCTGGCCGGCGAGTTGTCGGGAATTCTTGCCTGGATCGAGCAACTGAACGAGGTCGACACTGCCAACGTGGCGCCGCTGGCCAGCGTTTCGGACGTCACGCTGCCGATGCGCGAGGACAAGGTGACCGACGGGGGCATCGCCGAGAAAGTCCTGGCCAACGCGCCGGGCGGCGCGGTCTACATCGACCCGACCGACAAGCATGCCGGCGGGTTCTTCACCGTGCCGAAGGTGGTGGAGTAGGCCATGGCGGCTCTCACCGATCTCACGCTCGCCGGGCTGACGGCGGCGATGGCGAAGAAAGAGGCCAGTGCCGTTGACGTGGTCGATGCGCACCTCAGGAAGCTTGACGAGCATCGCGCGCTCAACGCCTTCATCACCGAGACGCCGGACAAGGCGCGGGCGATGGCGAGGGCGTCCGACGAGCGCCGCGCGCGCGGCGAAACGGGCCTGCTCGAAGGCGTGCCGCTCGCGATCAAGGATCTGTTCTGCACCGAGGGCGTGCGGACCACGGCGGCGAGCCACATCCTCGAAGGCTTCGTGCCGCCTTACGAGAGCACCGTGACTTCCAATCTCTGGAAGGCAGGCGCGGTGATGGTCGGCAAGACCAACCTCGACGAGTTCGCCATGGGCTCGTCGAACATGACCAGCCATTTCGGCGGCGTGGAGAATCCGTGGAAGCGGCGTGGCGACAATCGCAAGCTGGTGCCGGGCGGCTCGTCCGGCGGCTCGGCGGCGGCGGTCGCGGCCTACATGGTGCCGGGCAGCACCGGCACGGATACCGGCGGCTCGATCCGCCAGCCCGCCTCGTTCTGCGGCGTCGTCGGCCTGAAGCCGACCTACGGCCGCTGCTCGCGCTGGGGCGTGGTCGCGTTCGCGAGCTCGCTCGACCAGCCCGGACCTTTTGCTCGGACAGTTGAAGATGCGGCGATCCTGCTGCAGGGCATGGCCGGTCACGATCCCAAGGATTCTACCTCGGCGCCGCTGCCGGTGCCGGACTTCGCCGCGGCTGCGCGTCATCCCGACATCAAGGGCATGAAGGTCGGCATCCCGAAGGAGTACCGCGTCGACGGCACCGCGCCCGAGATCGTGGCGCTGTGGGACAAGGGCATCGACATGATGCGGGCGGCAGGCGCCGGCATCGTAGAGATCTCGCTGCCGCACACCAAGTACGCGCTGCCGGCCTACTACATCGTGGCGCCGGCCGAGTGCTCGTCCAACCTCGCGCGCTATGACGGCGTGCGCTACGGGCTGCGCGTGCCGGGCAAGGACCTGATCGAGATGTATCAGAACACCCGCGCGGCGGGCTTCGGCAAGGAGGTGCGCCGGCGCGTGATGATCGGCACCTACGTTCTGTCGGCCGGCTACTACGACGCCTACTACAAGAAGGCGCAGCAGGTGCGGGCGCTGATCGCTCGCGACTTCAAAGAGGCCTTCAGGAAGTGCGACGTGCTGCTGACGCCGACCGCGCCCACCGCGGCCTTCGCCGCCGGCGAGAAGATGGACGATCCGGTGACCATGTACCTCAACGACATGTTCACCATCCCGGCGTCGATGGCGGGCCTGCCCGGCATCTCGGTGCCGGTCGGGCTCGACAAGGACGGCCTGCCGCTCGGCCTGCAGCTGATCGGCCGCGCCTTCGACGAGGAGACGATGCTGAAGGCGGCGGCGGCACTGGAGCATGCGGCGGCGTTCAAGGGACGCGCCGCCGGGTTCTGATGCCGTTCCTGGTCGAGCTCGCGATCGAGTCTCGGTCTGCTGCCGATTCCGGTCGGCTGGGCATTGCCCTGAGCCGCGTGGCTGAGGGAGGATTCCGGTCACGTGGCATTGAGACTGGCCAGACCGTCATCAAGGGTCAGGGTGAGCCGCATCTTGGAGGTCATCGTCGATCGACTACGGCGCGAATGTGCGATCAATGTCAGCGCGCCGCAGGTCGCCTATCGCGAGACGCTCGGACGACGCGTCGAGGTCGACTACACCCACAAGCAGCGGTCCGGCGGCTCAGGCCAGTTCGCCGGCATCAAACTGGTGTTCGAGCCGGGCTCGGGCTGGGGCGCCGCGCCGAGGCGCAGATGGTCACTGCGATGGTCCCGCTCGCCAACACGTTCGGTTACGAGAATACGCTGCGGTCGATGACCCAGCGGCGCGGGTCCTATACCATCGCCTTCGATCACTATGTGCCCGTGCCGATGCCGTCGGATGACGATAATCCGTCGGCGCCGGCTGTTGCGCTGCGGGGTTAGGAAAGGGAGTTCGCAATGTCGCTCGAGTTGTACGCTGCCTATCTCCTGGCCTGCCTGGTCGTCATCATCGTACCGGGGCCGACGGTGACGCTGATCCTCGCCAACGGCATGCGCCACGGCACGCGTGCCGGGCTGTTGAACGTGCTGGGCACGCAGATCGGGCTGGCAATCATGATCGGCATCGTCGGCATCGGGCTCACATCGATGATCGAGGCGATGGGACACTGGTTCGACTGGGTGCGGTTGGCCGGGGCCGCCTACCTGGTATGGCTCGGCTGGAAGATGATCCGCTCGTCGGGCGACCAAGTTGATGGCAATGGCGACGGCAAGGCGCCGCGCACGCCGCGGGACGGCTTCGTGATGCAGGGCGCGCTGGTCGCGCTCAGCAACCCCAAGACGCTGCTGTTCTTCGGCGCGTTCTTCCCGCAGTTCATCGATCCCGCGCAGCCCCACGGCTTGCAGATCCTGATCATGGGCCTGACCGCGATGCTGTTCGCCGCGCTCTCCGACAGCACCTACGCGCTCGCCTCCGGCCGCGCCGGCCGGATGCTGTCGGCCCGGCGCATCCGCTGGATGACCCGTGCGAGCGGCGGTTTCCTGATCGGCGGTGGCGTCTGGCTGGCGCTGTCGCGGCGGCCCTAGCCGCATGGGCAAGGTCGCGGCGAAGAGCTGAGGAGACGACAATGCGATGGCGCTCGCTGGTTGGAGTCTTTGTTCTTGCCTCGCTCCTCGCCGCTTGCGCGCACCAGCCGCCGCCGTCGGGCGGGGCGCCGCTGCCCGGGCTGCTATTGGGCCTCGTGCACGGCTACATCTCGCTGTTCTCGCTGATCGCCAGCCTGTTCTTCCCGGTCCGGATCTACGAATTCCCGAATAACGGCTTCTTCTACGATCTCGGCTTCATCGTCGGCGCGTTCGCCTTCTACGGCAGCGGCCGTACAACCTACGTCTACACCTCGTCGCGTTGGCGATGATGCTGCGGACCGAGGCCGTCGAGGCTTGAGTCGGCACGGACTTAAGGGACGCGCGACAAGTTAGCAACGTGAGTGTAAATTAATGGAATAGTCTCGAATATCATTGAGATGACCGGAGCGACGTCACTGATTGGTCATCACCGCCGCAGCAAACAGACGCTGCGCGACGCGAACCTGGGCCCAATGATGAACATTGGGTTAACGACTCCATGCTGGGGATGACAGTGCCGGACAATGCTGTCCTAGCGGCTCTTCCAGCAGATGAGCTGACGGAACTCACCAAACGGCTTAGTCACGTCGACCTGCGGCCTCATCAAGTCTTGCTTGCCGTTGGCCAACAAATCGATTCGGTTTGGTTTCCTGAAACGGCGGTAATTTCCCTGGTGCTCCCAATGCCCGAGGGGCGGGACATCGAATGCGGCATGGTCGGCCGCGAGGGGATTGTCGGTCTCGGTGGGGCCATCACCGGCGGCCGGTCGTACACCAGACAGACAGTTCAAATGCCAGGGTCGGCTCTTCACCTTGGAAGATGGGACCTCCTTCGCTGCAGCCGAGAGCTGCCCGTATTCGGCAACCATCTTCACAAGAGCCAGGACGAGCTCGTCGCTCATTGCATGCAAGTGGCCGCGTGCCTGGCCATCCACAAAGCCGAAGCGCGCCTGGCTCGCATCCTCCTTGAATTCTTCGATCGGAGCCATAGCGACGAACTTCGGGTCACGCACGACACGTTGGCGGTGGCAATCGGGGCAACTCGGCAGACGGCGACGAGCATTCTGGACAGGCTGGAACGCGATGGCGCGATCCGGATACAGCGCAATCGCATTCTCCTCCTGGACAAGAGCTTGATCGCGACACACGCCTGCAGCTGCTATGGCACTGCCGTGTCGACGGACACTGGCTTGCGGAGGCCAATCAACATTAGACGCTAGTAAGCGAAGACTTCGCTCCGCATCCGCCGCAGCTTCCGGACGGTGATTCGGTAGCTCATCCAACCCGGAACGGCGGCGCTGGCGGGGCCTCATCTTTCCGTCACAACTTTGCCACGGCGCGATCCGTCGTTATCGGACGAACTGTCGCGCTGCCGACAGACGCGGAGAAAAAAATGCTGTCAGCTTCCTGCAAGTGACCGAGTGGGCGGCACAAGCGGGAGATGCAGTACGGGTCCGGGAAGCAATCTGATCTGCGGTACAGCATCGCAGACGCTTCAGGGACGCGGTGACGCGGGGAGGTTGAATCCCTCGCGATTCGAACAGCTCCTTCGAGTTGCTGGCACGCCGGATTTGAACCGCGCACGTGGGAGGCGACAATGTCGGGCTCGCCGGGGGGATCGGGGACATTCACTGTCCTCGTCGTCGATTACCTACCTTTAAGAAACCTCGGTCTGGTCGGCGTCTTCGACCGAATTTCTCCCTTTCCAAAGGCGACAGTAATGTCGCTTCCACCCGCCGATGCGGCGGAATGGCTTCGCGGCCAAGGCTGCTGCAGGTTGATCATCTACAACGTCGGCGGCGACTCGCTTTCCAATCACAAGCATCTGAAAGAGATCAGGACGCTCTTGCGCCTGGGCCAAGCCGATACGTCTTTGGTGGTATTCTCCGACAACGACACCAAAGAGGAAGTGGTGGCCGCCCTGAACGCCGGCGCACACGGATTTCTTTTTTCCGGCACCGACGTTCATCTTGCCCGACAGGCACTCACCTTCGTTCTTGAAGGCGGCTCTTACTTTCCTGCGGTCAAGGTGCGCCACAGCCGAAACTCCGCTTTGCCAACAACGGCCGACCTCAACGTCCAAAGGGATCCCGGTCTGAACGAAGTCCGGATCGTCAGGGAAGAGCCTGTGTTGTCCTGCGCGGGCTTCACTCTAACGGAAAGGCAGAAGGCTGTTCTGAGTTCGCTGAGCCGAGGCGACTCCAACAAGACCATCGCTCGCCGGCTGGGCATTCGGGAGGGAACCGTGAAGGTCTATGTCCGGCAGATCATGCGCAAGCTTGGCGTCGTGAACCGCACGCAAGTCGCCATTGCCTGGACCAGTCGAGGGCCGACTGAAAACGGCACCGAACAACACGGCGAAAAGAGCGGCGGCGACGGCAACGATGGCATCATCAATGGCGCGCGATACGCCACCGAGTCGAGTGACGACTAGCCGGACCGCGCTGTTGCACCAAAGGGTCTATGTCATGAGGTCAATGGCCGGAGCGCCGTCCACACCTCTATGATGGCGGCATCGGTCCGGGATGAAGGAGCTGCAGAAATGGCTACGCCACCGGCAGAACCCTCGCACGTTCAATCCACAGATACCGCGCCCAGTCTGGTCGTAGCGACCGGGGGCAGCGCGACCGCAGGAGGAACCACGACCACTGCGACGGGCGCCGTCAGCATTACGGCACACGACTCGGGGCACGCATCGACGGCGAGCGGTGACGCGTCGTTTCAGGCAGCGGCGACAGGCTCCGCGCCGACCGCCGACGCCACGACGTTCCTGGACATATCGGGAGCGCACGTCATTCAGATTCGGGAAAGCAGCGGTTCGACGCAGGGAAGCACGGACGCATCGGCCGGCTCCACTCTTCACTTCCACGTAGTCGCAAACGGCTCAGCGGATCCCAACGGGCCGGTGGTGATCGTCCACCAGCAGCCTTTCCATGGCACTGCCGACGCCTCCGGCGGCAATGTTGCTCAGGTATCCGCTGTGGCCGAGACGCACGGGACCGACACCGCGGCCGCCACCTCGAGCGATGCCACGACTGTCGAGAACCAGTTCTCGCTCGTTCACGCAACGAGCTTGATCGCCGTATAGCCATCTGGCTCAAAGCGGAAACCGATCCGGAGGTCGAGTTATGTCGACAGCTACCAATTCCTTCTCCGCCGGCTTCGCGAGCGTAGCCCTTGCGGCGGGCGACCAGACCTCGACCTTCACCGCGACCAAAACGGCCGCCTGGTCCGGAACCGCTGTCGCCTATGGCGACGCCGTGGCCGCGGCGCAGGACCCCGGCACTCCGCACACGAGCGCGGCGACAGATGCGTTCGCTTACGGAGGAAACACTTCGAGCTCACATTCCTCGACCTGGTCCGTCGACTTTTCCAGCGGCTCGATGCACACATCCGTCGATATTTCGGTGAGCACTGCGGCGAGTTATGGCCAGGGTGACGCTCTTTCCGGATACGGCCTGACGGCTCCGTCGCTGCACGGCCTGTTCTAGCAGGTTGTTGAAAAAGTCGTCGTATCGGACCGAAGAAGATGATTCACTGATCTCGGTAGCTTGCGGGAGTTGTTGTGATGCGCGGCTCGGATGAGCGAAGTGGGTCACTGTTCAGCTACGT
>Ga0209062_1001698_pt1 | contig 35328 bp, 33 predicted proteins | sample Coa_R2_2_FD_187158 | JGI IMG/M metagenome (GOLD analysis project Ga0209062, IMG submission 187158) | Surface soil microbial communities from Centralia Pennsylvania, which are recovering from an underground coalmine fire - Coalmine... | ecosystem: Environmental > Terrestrial > Soil > Unclassified...
TTGATATGAGCGAGCGTATTCTTCTGATCGTCTTCGGTGATCGCTCCCTTCTTCACCTGACGGCCGAGATTCGCTGTGATGGTTGCAATGGCGCGATCGAGCGCCTGCTGGCCGACATCGACGAGTGTAACGTCATACCCATTTTGTGCGAAGACGTGCGCAATACCATTACCCATGGTACCGGCGCCAATAACAGAAATATTCTTGATCGACATGGAGCTGTTAACTATGAGGGAAAAATCGTGATACGTGGAGAACAGACCAAGCTGCCATGCTATGGTCACGATGTAAAACGAATAGAAAGCGGCAAAAACTCCGTGCCTTGCTTCGCTAACCTTGCGTTTGGCCTTGGAGCACTCGTTCTCTTGTACGCTCGGTCTTGAGATGCAAAAACGGGATCGAGAGCATGTCTTTCAGGACCTTAAGCGAGCGAACGAAATTATACGTAATACGCGTATCGGGATCGTGCGTCCACTCGACCGGGAATTCGGTGACTTTGAACTTCATCCGCTTAGCGAGCCACAGCACTTCGCCATCGAAGATCACCGAAGTGAGCTTGATCCTCGAGAAAATTTCGTGTGTGGCTTCGTGAGTAAAAAGCTTGAACCCACACTGGGTATCTTTTAATTTGAGCCCGAGATAATTGCGCTGGATAAATCCGAACAACTTCGCAACTCGTTCGCGAATAAATGATTGGTGCTGTACTATTGTGGTATCCTCCACCGCACGCGAACCGATCGCGATGTCATAGCCCTGATCGAGAAGCGCCTCAGCGCGAACGAGGTCTTCCAGCGGCACGGCATAATCGGCATCCATAAACAGGACGCGCTTGCCGGTCGCTTGCTTCATCCCGAACTTGATCGCTTTGCCTTTTCCGCCATTCGGGGTATATCCGAACCACTTACCGCGAACATTGAATGGCAATTCCTGAAAGGCCCGTGCTGCCACATCGGTCGTACCATCGGTGCTGCCATCGCTGACAACGATGATCTCATGCCGGCCTGGTTTGGTCGAAAGATATTGGATCGTACGCTCGAGCGTCCGCGGGAGACGGTTCGCCTCGTTGTAGCAGGGAATGACTATGGAAAGATCGCAATCGTCCAGTAATTGCATGGGCCTAAGGCCGAAGCCGATAGATGATGGTGTGCTGTATCGTATCCTCGGGCCAGTATTGGTAGTCAAGAAGCTGTTCAAGTTCGGGAAAACGCAGCCGGATAGTAGTCCGGCTGTCATCGTTAGTATTTCCTTGTGACGTATACCGGTCATCGGTCTCAACAAGGAAAAGCGTCGGAGGGTTACCCAAAAGACTATGCACTAATTCATCCCGTTCTTCGTGCGGAGGAGCGATCGGCTTAAAGTGGATGGTATTTAAGAATTTTGTTGCCGGCACGCGACCGGTCTTCCAATACACATACGGCTGAAATCCAAAAATAAAGATGCGGTCGCTGGGACGTGTATGGCTGCTCACATAATTGGCGATCGAATCTCCGGCAATATATCCGTTGGCGGGCTGCTTCCCTTCTGATATTTTTACCAACTCCTCTACTCGTTCGTGCAAAGGATGGAAAGACGTCCATATATAACAAAGCACGACCAAGCCAACAGCAACAAGGACCGCATTTACTGCTTTGGGCAGCCAATCCAAACTGGACATCGCTTTAACAATATGGCCAACGCCCGCACCAATCAACAGATCGACCCACGGCAGCAATACCGCATAGTGATACTTATATCCTTTATTCTGAAGTTGGACAACCAGCAATGCGACCGTCGCGCCGAGCAATAACAGTATCAGCGAGCGAAAGACATTAAAATTGTGCTTCGCGCTTTGCTTGCGATCTGTGATCCAGATGCTCCATCCGAAAGCGGCGGCAGCGATCCACACGAGATCGACCACCTGCGATGCCGTCCTCAGGTTTTGAAATAGCGTAAACTTCCCGGAATAATTCGTCGAGACGTACGATGCCGTCGACGACATCGTTAGCTGGTAGAGCGGCCCGAGCTCACCGTTAAGATAGAGATAAAGGCTTTGCACACCAATGACAGCGAGGAATCCCACCACCATCATCGAGAGCGCTTTTACCACCGCATATCGGTCGTGACCGGAATGCTGCCAGAGCGCCGCAGCGATCGGCATCAAAAAAAGCGCGTTCGGATACTTAAAGTAAAACGTGGCGCCAACCAATACTCCCGCGAACAGCGCTCGCGTCAATAATCGCTCGCTTTCGAACTTCGCGCGTCGAGGAACGACGAGCAAAAGCGCGGCTAAAACGAGCGGGACGCAATATGTCTCTGCCTGAGCGGTATCCCAATGCCCGAAGATATAATATTGAATGACATAGATCAGCGAGGCGAAGACAGCGGAGAATAGACGCCACGGTGTGTTCTTCCACAATCGAAATGCGAGCGCCACGATAAGCGCGACTGTGAGCAGCGCATTCAGGTAATCGAAAATGCGGATGGCCTGGACGCTATTGCCAAAGATCGCGAAGGCCGTGGCGTAGGTATAGAATATATTGGGCGGCTTGATGTCCCAAAAGTCGATATACGGTTTTGCGCCGTGTAGGATTGCTGAGCCGCCGTACGCGAAGGTCCCCTGGTCGTAATCGAAAGGCCAGAAGATCGTTGGGAAAAGAAGGATCGCCGCGCCGACTACCGTCAGCAGCAAAACAGTGCGGGAAGAGAGGCTCTTAGTGGATAACGAAGAGTGGACAGTGGATAGTGCTTTCACGACTTTGATTTAACTATCCACGCTACTCTCTCCGTTCTCCGTAGATAGCTGATAGTGGATAGTGGACAGTTTATAACGAATAGAGGATAGATGATAGTGGTTTCACAACTTTGATTTGACTATCCTCTCTTCTCTATCCACTATCCCCTATCCTCTATCCACTATTTTTAGAGTCGTTCAACGATCATGCTCGTGGCTTCGCCGCCGCCGATGCAGATCGAGGCAAGGCCGATACGCTTGTTCTTGCGCTCGAGAGCATTCAGGAGCGTAATAAGAATGCGCGTGCCGCTGGCGCCAATAGGATGTCCGAGTGCGATCGCGCCGCCTAAAACATTGAGCTTCTCGAGCGGAATTCCGAGTTGGTTCTGCGTCGCTAATGCTACGACCGCAAACGCTTCGTTGACCTCGAACAGGTCGATATCATCCAGCGACATGTTCGCACGCTTCAGTACCGACTTGATCGAGTGGATCGGCGCGGTGGTGAATTTCGCCGGCTCCTGCGCGTGCGACGAATAGGCGATAATGCGCGCCGAGGGCTTCCAGCCGTGCGCTTTTGCCACCTCATCACCGGCAACGACCAACGCCGCGCCGCCATCATTGATCGAGCTCGCATTCGCGGCCGTTACCGTGCCATCCTTTTTGAAGACCGGCTTGAGCGTCGGGATCTTATCGTACTTAACCTTGCGAGGATTTTCGTCTTCGGAAACCTCGACCGTTTCTTTGCCGCGTACGACCTGCACCGGCACGATCTCGCTCTTGAACGCGCCGTTATCGATTGACTCGTTCGCCAGCTTGAAACTGCGGATCGCAAACTCATCCTGCGCGGTACGCGGCACCGCACATTCATCGGCGCAAAGCTCCGCCGCATTGCCCATGTGGAAATCATTGTAGACATCCCACAGGCCATCCTTGATCATCTCGTCGATGAGTTCGCCGTTGCCCATTTTGTAACCGGTGCGAGCGCGGCCGAGAAGATACGGCGCGTTGGACATCGACTCCATGCCGCCGGCAACGACAACGTCAGCATCGCCAAGCATGACATTCTGTGCTGCCATCATTACGGCCTTCATGCCCGAGCCGCATACTTTGTTGATCGTCGTGCAGGGTGCGCTGACCGGAATGCCCGCGCCGATCGCCGCCTGGCGCGCCGGCGCCTGGCCGACTCCCGCCGTAAGTACGCAGCCCATGTACACCTCATCGACCTGATCGGGGCGAACGCCGGAGCGTTCGAGGGCTGCCTTGATAGCGATCGAACCGAGCTTCGGCGCCGAAACGTCTGCCAGAGAGCCGAGAAATGTACCAATAGGAGTGCGTGCGCCGCGGAGGATGACTGGTTTCATAGAAGTCTTAAAGAGTGCTAAACAGTGCTAAGTGCTAAAGTCCTGAGTGCTAAGAATATTCGAGCGTAAGAACCGGCGCGAAAACAAGGGTGTGGAGGATTTTGTCCCGAGAGGAATTCAACCTCTGGAAGGACCGAACCTTGCAAAAAGCGCACATTCTGAGCGAAGCGAAGAATCGGTGGCCGTTAAGCGACTTGCGAAGAAGAAAGAGGTGCATATTACCGTGAGCACCGAACGACGAGAACCCGAGTCGGCTAAGTTAATGCGCGAACATCCATTCATCGCCCCAGGCGCAAAACCTTTGACACGCGAAGAGCTCTACGACCGTAAGTGATTTTGGAGCGATATCCAAAAAGTGAGTAATAACTTCCTTAGCCACCAAGACTACATATAAAATCGATACTCAGGCCGCGGTGTAATCTCGACCGCCAATTCTGAAAGAATTTCTCCAACTTTTTTTGAAAAAGCCAGAGTTATAGGGTCTGAAGATGCGAAGTTAGCCGAATTCCAGTTCATTTTTGTAAGGCAAAGAACTTCTGCAAGAAGTTCGCTCCAAGGAGTATCCCCGTAATGTTCAATGACCTGCAAAGGCATGGGAATCCTCGGCCCTTGATATGTTTTTAAGAATGGAGTATATCCTACCGTATATAAGAGGAATTTTTGAATGCCAAGCTTTACGTATGTGCCTCTTAGTGGTGCGTAGAGACCGCTCCGAACCAATTGCAAAGAACCGGAAGAGTCAAATGCGACAAGATCATAATTAGGAATATCAGTGAGTGCTTCCTTGAATCCTGCAAGCTCTTCCTGCCAGTATTTTGAAGATTTATGAACAACGACCCGGGAGGGTGAGGCACCGCCATTTTGCTTTGTATAAAGCGCTATGGCATCCCTTAAGAGTTGCGTAGCACTATTCTTATCAAGATGGGGGCTGTTACCATTTTCTTCGCTGTTCCACTCAAATGCACTGCCACGTAAAACGTATCCGTGTCCACTCGCAGAAAAAGTCTGAGCCATGCTAGTCCTTACAAGCGACTGCTCAGTCGCATCATGAAAGAAAGAGACGCCTACATAGCAAGTACTTTCATCAAGCCCATCGGCTCTCCATGGTGTACCACCGGCCTTGTAATAAAGAGCGGTCATGAGATTCCAAGCCCTAGTAGCTGCATCCTGCGTACTCTTGCCCGTCGCGGTGCTGTTCCTCTGAGCGATGGTTTTAGGCCATACAATTTGAATGGGGAAATTATGAAACATTGCTGCTCCTTTTAACCCGCGGCGCAAATTGGAATGCTCTAGAAGTTCTTCTTCTTCCGAAGGTTCAACCGACGGCAGAAAGAGATCGAACTGATCCTCTTTTTTCCTTCGCCCGAATTTTTTCCACCACTTGTTCTTTCTGGGTTTCTTTCTGTCTACAACACACGTGTCGACAACTTCCTGGGGGAGACAGCAAATCACAACGTCAGGTTGAGGCTCTCGTCCAGCTAGCACTTGCAGTGCGTCCGAATAAAACTTTACTATCTTAGTGACCCGTTCATCGAAATTAGGAGCAAGCAACAACTTCTTAAGCTCTGCTTCTTTAAGGACGACGTTTAAAGACGGATTTGTAAAAATGGAGCAATAAAAAGGGTGTGAGGAATTAAAGCCTGGGAAATAAGGAGCACCGTGAGGTTGCCCACCATCATTGTAGATGGGGTTCGCACACTGAGTCAACCACAATTGCATGTCAGAAACGAGAGTGGCTGAACCGATTATTCCCACTCTTATTTGCGAAAGGGATCGAGGTTGTCCGGGAAGGCTGAAGGGGCCGAATTGCATTAATCCAAATTTGGGATCAACATGCCTACGGGAATCTCCGAATAGAATAAACGGCTCGTCGAAAATGCCCGCGTCGAAGTCTGTTTCTCGTTTTGATCTGGTGGTCGGGATCATAGCTATTCGATATCCAAGCCTGGCAAAATGCCAAATGTTTCTTCGATCTCGGAAGCAGCACGTTCTAAAGAATCCGAAGGCTCTTGGTAATCCCACGAAATTCCTGACGGAATTTCAACAGCGCAGAGGTTCCTTCGGATTATACACTTTTGACTCCCGCACCTAATACTAAATGTCTTTGCGGTATCTTGTTTGCGCGCTAAATAGGCTGCCCAAAAATGGAGATGATAAAATACACTCTCATTTCTTTCAGCATTGGTCCACTTGCTGATTAATTTACCGATCAAAGGTCCAGTCTTGATCTCCTCACCATTCGTTGTTAAAACCCATGTCGGCCTAAGCTTAAGGTAAAAGCTTTCGTCGATCATAAGAAAAGAAACGTATGCAGACTGATGAAGCCAAGATTCAATTGTATCGTCCTGCGCTCTCAATGCTTTAACGACTGTTCTTTCGGTGGAACGGTGTCCTGCAAACCATGAAATCTTCCTTTCAGCTGGGCCTGGATTGGCGGCAAAATGGTATCGACCTCGTTTCTCTTTATCGGGAAAAACATAGAATGGCCTAAAGTGCTTGGTCAATTCCATATTTAGCAAAGAAATGACCACTTTGTGTTCATTTGCGATGTAGTCCTCGGTTAAATATTGAATGGTTTCCGAGTGTTTTGTGAACGCGTCTAGCCCGACTTGGTCAGACCTGGGATCGTGAAATGAAATAAGATGATCTGCAAGAACGCGAAATGCAGGTGCGAACCCGATGTCCTCAATAAGCATCTCTACCATTTCATTCTTAGTTGGGATTTTTCCATTCGAAAGCGGGAGCAAAGGGGCAACATAAATCCATTTAGGCAGTGCTTCAACCTTAAGAAGATTTAGTCGCAGTTCTTCTGAAATATTATCCCCTTCAATTTTGACACCTGCAAGTTTGTTCTTTGGAATAGAGCTTTTTAGAGTCTCCACAGATGAGAGCAATTTGCCAATCTCTTTGACGCCGCTTTTGTACTCCTTACCACGAAGGTCAATGTAGTTGAGGTGCCCAATCAGAGCAGGAATATATGGACAATTTTCTGCTAACACAGGAATGATTCGATGGGCCCGATTCATTGGATCAGAGGCAATCGTTGCCATCCACTCAGCCTCTGTCCAGCCACTCCCTTCTTCGAAATAAGAAGGAGTCATTAGTAACAAGACGAAACGGGACTTCTCAAGCGCACTATTAATCTGCGCAACTGTACTAGATGTTTTTTCTAAATTAGAATTATCAATCCATACCCGAATATTTGGGCCATTTATTTTAATTGTGGCCAGATCTTTAGCTAGCTTAACGGCGAGATTGTCGTCGGCTGTTCGATGGGAGATAAAAATATCATATTCGGGCGCCATTCTATTACGTGAAACACAAACAGCTCAAAATAGCTTTCGGAATACTACTTTAATTCTTCGCGAGTAGATCGCAATTCAACTGCTTAAACCAGTGCTAGTTTAAGCAACCGACCGGGGGGGGGAGACTTGCCGGGGTATTCATTTGGGCGCCGATGCTCGACCGGACGCTCAAGGCGAAGACGGACGATCAGCGGAATTCACGCGAACACTTCAGAAAAGTAAACGTCATTCGGAGCGTCACGATAGGTGGCGTTATACTGCTGTTTTTAGTATTCACGACCATTGCGCTACTGTCAGGCTATAAGGATGTCGCATTCGAAGTGATTAAGATGATGGCCGCGTTTACTGCTGGTGGAGCGGCTGGGTATGGTATTCGGGGTTCAGGCGCTAAAGTGTCTGAACAGTCTTCCGAACCGGAGACAAATCCGAATGCATAACCGATTCTTAGAAAGTTTAAAGAATACATTACCTTACTGCTTCCGAGCAGCATCAACTCAATTCAGTTTTTCCAGCCCTGCAACGCGCCAACGTTAGCGGGGTTTTTATTTAGTCAAACGTGGTGCGATAGGTGGCCGGCAGCGAAAAATACTCGTCCGCTCGGTCCATCGGCATCCGAGACTTGAATCCTTTCGAGATTTCTAAATATGAAAGGAATCTCGATAACCGGTTGGGCACTACAGACTGAGGTGCGGAGTCCTGCGCTTCAAATTCCTTCAGTATCTGTTCGATAGATTCGTTTGAGTCACCTGAATCGTACCAGTACGACGTGCCTTTTACTTCTGTTAGTTTGTACGTCATACACGGCGAACGACCCTCCCGACTCAGCCGTTCCGTAGGACATGATTCTCGATTGTTCATGCACGTTTTTATGCCTCGATGCGGCAGCATGGACCGCCGTTGGGACAATCGCTCTTGCGTTATTGACGCTTTTTCTCTGGCGAGCTGCACTACGTCAACTCGACGAACAACGTAAACAATTTACCTTGTTGAATAAGGCCATTGTTTATGTGCAGTCTATAAGAACAAGGCCCGTCCCTGAGTCAGAAGATATGGAGATTGACGTAGTTCTCAAAAACGGTGGCAATCTAACCGCGAACGGAAGGATACTTGTGGTTGCTGGAAGTTTTGATCGCGACATGCTCCTATCGCAAGTGGAGCATGGAGCCGAACCCTTAGTGCTCTATCCGCAGACGGACACAGTTAAGGCAATCCCGATAGACGACGAAGAACGAACTCATTTAACCGAGGGCAATCACTATTACATACTCGTACGTTTCGAATATGAAGCAATTCCTGGCGAGCGCCTTCTTTATGAACTTATTGCGAGATGGGATGCAATAGGAGATAGACCCATAAGGGAGGAAGAAAGCATCCGTTCAATCAGCTAAATAATGATAAGCAGAACGCATGGACAACGATAATTTCTACCAAAGGGTCCTACTTCCAATCTTTGAATTTCTAAAATACGAATGGGAAGCAAGGGGAGAGAATCATTCTGCGGAAATTCTAAAACCGGAAGGAGTGATGCGAAGATTATCCATGAAGGAGAAGTCCGGAGAACATACGTTTGGTTATCTTCTTATAGCCACAGAGATTCCAGAGCATAATCGAGTGTCACTTTTGGGAATCTGTTCGCTCGATAATAACGCGGATCGTACAGAATCTCTCTATATGCCAACGGATGAATTGGATGAGCAGGTAGTTAGGGGCTTAATCTCCGATCTCGAATACAAGCTCGAACGCCTTAAACGAAACCGACGAATTAGGTAATATCAAAAACCACAAACCCCGTCTCACCGGGCTTTCATATTAGAACAGTACCCGACCGGAGCTACTTCCTTCAATGCCTTCGGCATTGACAAAACCTTTACTTTGAAGCTTTTGCGCGCAGGTTGAGGGTCCCGCGCTCGACATTCTCTTAAAGTATATAATTATCAAAATATCCGCTATTATTGGGAACTTTTTGACCTCGTTATTATGTTCTATTATTTCGCGGTTCGGTATGTTTGCTTGAGAAAGTGAGTTGCTATCAGACCGCTAAGCGGTCCCGATCCTACCTGGTGAAACACGCCTCTGTCAGTACAGACATCTAGAAATTAGAGCTACGCGTGATCCCTCCCGTTTAGAAGATAGATCGTCGCTTACTTCCGTGCGTTACGGAGTCCTATTACGGAGACAGTAATGCACCGGCCTACCACCCCACGGATTGTCGAGCGGGGACGCTCGACCTACGCGCGCGGTGCGCTAACTCCTAAGGTGGCCGTCGTTCGTTGGAAATTGATTGTGTCCTGTTGCAGTGTACTATGCGATGGGACTTTTTGCTCGGCCCGCCTGGCTGGCGATCCGGAGATCGCCAGTACACCCGACCAACTCGTAATTCTTAATTCGTAATTATTAATTAAGAAGCGCTGTTTGTCAGGCGTGAAAAAAATCAGAGTTCTCATCGCTAAAGCCGGTTTGGATGGTCACGACCGCGGCGCCAAGGTTATTGCCGCTGCCCTGCGGGATGCCGGAATGGAAGTCATTTACACCGGCCTTCGTCAAACCCCGGAGATGATCGCGGAAGCGGCGCTCCAGGAAGACGTCGATGTAGTCGGTATTTCGATGCTCTCCGGCGCCCACATGACGATCTTCCCACGGGTCCTCAAACTGCTGAAAGATCGCGGCCTGGATGACGTCCTGCTTACCGGCGGCGGCATCATGTCGAACGAGGATATCGAAGAACTGAAAAAAATGGGCGTCGGCCAACTCTTCACGCCCGGCGCGCCAATGTCGGCCATCGCGGAATATATTCGCACGTGGGTCGCGGAGCACCGGGTGTCGTCGGTAGCGTAAAAAGCAGCCGGCGTCGTAGCGTAAAAAGCAGCCGGCGTCGTAGCGTAAGAAGCGGCCGGCGTTGTAGCGTAAAAAGCGGCCGGCCACCGAAAATGGCTGGCACGACCCCGATTGACGCGATGTTAGGCGCGCTCGCAGATTATTAAATTGGAGAGGTGCAGGAGTGGTTTAACTGGGTCGCCTGGAAAGCGGCTGTACGTTAAAAGCGTACCGAGAGTTCGAATCTCTCCCTCTCCGCAAGGTTTGAGTCATGTCGGAACGAGCAGAAAAAATACAAGCGATTCGCACGCTCCCGGAGGAGCTTCTAAAGGCCATTTCCGGCCTAAATGATGCTCAACTGGATACGCCGTATCGCGAAGGCGGTTGGAGCCCGAAGCAGATCATCCACCATTTGGCCGATTCCCACATGAATGCGTTCGTGCGAATGAAGCTTCTCCTCACCGAGGATAATCCGACCTTCAAAACGTACGATCAGGATGCGTGGGCCAAAGCGCCGGATTATCGTTCGAATATCGCAACCTCCCTTTCGATCATTGCGGGCCTCCAACTGCGAATGACGGACTTGCTAAACACCGCTGCGGAATCGGATTGGTCTCGCTCAGCGAACCACCCGGAAAACGGCACGATGACGCTCGATGACCTGCTCAATATTTATTCGGCTCACGGCAGAAATCACGTCGAGCAGATTTTGAGCCTGAGAAAGCAGCGGGGCTGGTAATATCTACCGCCGCTGACGTGGTAACGGGTGGATCTTCTTCATCGAGAGAATTTGAAATTCGCCCGGCTTTTGCTCCTCGATCGTAAAGCTAACGGTATCGCCTTCCTTCACGCTTTTCATCACAGCATCGCTCTTGACGGGATAGGCGTAGGTCATCGGATGAAGTAAATTAGGAATTGTGCCGTGCGCCAGCGTCACCTGGTGATGCTCGAAGTCGATCCTCCGCACGATCCCCCGCCCACTGCTCACCCCGACGTCAACCGGGAATATCTTGTTGCAACCGGCGAACAGAAGTGTGAAGTAAAAAGCACAAAGTATTGGAACAGCCAGTCGGCGGCTAAAAAAGAAATTCTCTTTTTCTTCGTGCTTCATAACTCATGCTTTATACTTATACTATGCCAGTTTCTTCCTGAACCGTAAAGAGGCAAGAGTTAAGATACAAACGCCGAAAATAAATAAGGCAAGCGCCTGAGGCCACAGAACATCGAATCCGACGCCGCGCAAAAAAACATCCCGGATGATCTCGAAAAAGTAGCGCAACGGCAAAAGATACGTGACGTATTGGATGATCTTCGGCATGTTTTCGATCGGGAAAATGAAGCCCGATAGAAAATTCATCGGCATGATGAGGAAAAATATGGTGGTCATCATGGCCTGCTGCTGAGTTTGACTGACGGTCGAAACGAACAAGCCAAGGCCGAGCGTCGTCATGATAAAGAGCAGGGAAAGTCCGCCAAGAAGCCAAATGCTGCCGCGAACGGGAATCCCAAGAACGATCGTGGTACCGGCAATAGCGAGCACAATATCGATCGCACCGATAATAAAGAACGGCGCCAGCTTCCCAATGATGATCTGGTACGGTTTAATCGGCGTGACGATAAGCTGCTCCATGGTACCAGATTCCTTTTCCTTTACTATCGCAAGCGCCGTTAACAAGACTGTTGCTTGCAATAGCAGCGTACCGAGAATGCCAGGAACGAGGAAGTTTCTACTCTTAAGTTCTGGATTATACCAGACGCGAACTTCCGGGATCACTTGGATAGGGTGCAAACCGCCAAACCCACGGCGAGAAAAATTCTGGACCAAAATATTTTGCGAATATCCCGCAATGATCGCTCCGGCATAATTGAGTCCGACCGAAGCGGAGTTGCTTTCGGAGCCATCTACGATCACCGGCAGTGGTACACTTGCATTTCGTTTAATATCCCGACCAAAATTTTCGGGGATGATCAGCGCGAGAGAGGCTTTACTTCTATCGATATAGGGATCGACATCCGAAAGCTTATCGACATACCCTACGATCGGAAAATAACCGGAATTCGAAAAACGGGCGATGAGATCGTGACTCTCTATCGAATGGTCCATATCGCAAACCACCACGGGGACCGTATTCACATCCATGTTGATCGCATAGCCAAACAGAAGAAGCTGCGCGATGGGACCAATAAGAATAAGCTGCACAATGCGCGGATCGCGGCGCAGTTGCAGAAATTCTTTTCTTAGCATGTGAAGCAGAGTTCTCATCTTCTCTAGGAGCTTATACTCGAAAAACGGATTTCCTCATCTTATTCCAACTGATCGCCGTAATGCCGAGAGCAAAGAGAGTCATAAACAGTGTCTCCTGCCAGAGCGCGGATAATCCAACTCCTTTTAAGATGATCGAGCGAAGTATGAATAGAAAATAGCGCGCTGGGTTAATAAACGTGATCCATTGGATCACCTTCGGCATATTGGCGATCGGGAAAGCAAAGCCCGAAAGCATAAAGGTCGGCAAAAACGAGACCAGCGTTGCAAGCTGAAATGCTTCGTCCTGTTTATTAGCGACTGTAGAGACCCACATACCAAGGCCAAGTCCGCAGAACGTGAAGATGAGAGTCTCAAGGAAGAGGAGCAGCATACTCCCACGCACGACCACATTGAATAATGCGTACCCTGTAATAAGAATCAGGACCGTTGCGATGAGAGAGATAAGGACGTACGGCATCGTCTTACCGACCAGCAATTCCATCGGGTGGATCGGCGAGACACTGATTTGCTCTATCGTCCCTTTTTCACGCTCGCGAACAATGGAAAGGGAAGTTGAAACGACCGTACTCATCATGAGAATAAAGCCGATAAGTCCTGGCACCATGAACTTCGCGCTCTTTAGCTCGGGATTGAACCAGATTCGTGGCCGGTAGTCGATCGGCAGCGTGGGTTTGCTCATGCCGAAACGCTGTAATGCCTGCAGCGAAATATTCGTAGAGTAATCCTGCGTCATCGCGACGAGATAACCAGCGGCTGTGGCGGCTGTCGTAGCATTCGCACCATCGACCAGGACTTGTATACTCACCGATCGGTTCGCCAGCAAATCTTCCGAGAATCGTGGTGGAATAACCACGACTACGCGCGCTTTCTGGGAAGGAATGACCGTATCGATCTCCTGTTCGCTCGAGATCGAGCCAGCAAAATCAAAATACTCGGAATGGATGAACTGTTGAATGAACTCACGGCTCATCGTCGAGCGATCCTGGTCATAGACCGCAAGTGGAATATGCTGGACATCATAATTCAGAGCATAACCAAACATGATGAGCATAAAGGCAGGCACCACGAGCAGCACACCGAGCGAGCGTCGATCCCGCATGATCTGCCGGAATTCCTTCCGAATAATAGGACGTATTCGATGGACCGATATCATCTTTTTTGCTCGGCCTCCTGCCGGTCGATCAAGTGAATGAATACATCTTCTAAGGATGGTACGATCGGCTCGATACGAGAAGGCGAAATATTATGGGCGCCCAAAACCTCGCGGATCACCTTTTCGGCGTTGTATCGTTCGGCTATACTTACATGCAGAAATGTACCAAAGACCGACGTTTCTTCGACTCGATCGTCTTCATCGAGAAGTGCCATCGCTTCGATGATCCGCTCGGTCTCCACTTCTAATACTGGTGTTCGAATGTATTCTTTCTTTAACTGCTCCGGCGTACCGACCGCTATCATTCGGCCAGCATGGATCAGCATGATCCGATTGCAATATTCCGCTTCGTCGAGATAGTGAGTCGTGACAAAAACGGTAGTGCCTTCTTCAGCAAGTTGACGAATGAGATCCCAAAATCGGCGACGCATAATGGGATCGACGCCACCCGTTGGCTCATCTAAGAATACTACTTTAGGCGAATGAAGCATCGCACACGCGAGTGCAAGTCGTTGCTTGAATCCACCGGGCAATTCTCGAGGTAAACTTTTTTCTCGTCCTTCGAGACCCGCAATACCGATCGCCCAAGCCTGGCGTTTGGCGATCATCTCATCGGAAAGACCGTAGATGCCGCCCCAGAACCGAATGTTCTCTGTCACCGTCAGATCATCGTAGAGCGAAAACTTCTGCGACATATAGCCGATATTTTCCTTGACGCTATCAGCTTGTGAGTTGATGTCGAATCCAGCTACGGTTGCCGAGCCTCCGCTCGATTGTAATAAACCGCAGAGCATGCGGATCGTCGTCGATTTTCCAGAGCCATTCGCGCCGAGAAAGCCGAATATTTCTCCCCCATTGACGGAAAAGGAAATATGGTCTACCGCGATGAAGTCGCCGAAGCGTTTGGTGAGTTCTTTGGCTTCGATCGCAACGTCAGGCATGAGCAGGCTCCTCTTCTGAGCGTTCACGCAACAATGCTATAAAGACATTTTCAAGTGACGGCTGAATGTTGCGTATCATTTTCGTCTCAACACCGGCCTTGCTCAGCCAGCCAGTTAGGGTATCCGCTGCTACATTTCCTTCGACCACGACATTAATGCGATCCCCGAAGGTCTGCACTTCGATGACTTCCGAATATTTTTTTAAGGTATCCGTCGCTTTATTTAAATTGGAAGGAATAACTTCGAGCACGCTCCCCTTCATTTGCCGTTTGACCTGCTGCGGTGTATCGGCCAGAAGGATTTGGCCGTTGCTCATCAGTCCCACACGCGAGCAACGTTCTGCTTCATCGAGATAAGGCGTGGCCATTAAGATAGTGATACCCTCTTCGAGAAGTGAAGAGAGGATCTTCCAAAATTCCCTTCGGGAAACCGGATCAACGCCGGTGGTCGGCTCATCTAAAAAAATGATTTCCGGCTTATGAATGAGCGTCGCAGCGAGCGCTAGTTTCTGCTTCATTCCTCCGGAGAGCTTATCGGCAAGACGATCGCGAAACGGAGTGAGCCTGGTAAACTCGAGCAACTCATTTCGGCGGGCTTCATAGCCTTTTACTTCGTGAATCTCCGCGAAGAACTCGATATTTTCATCGATACTAAGATCTGGGTATAAACTGAACCGCTGTGAAAGATAGCCGATCTTTGGCTTAATACTATTAAGCTCCGTTGCCAGATCGTAGCCAAGAATCGTAGCATTTCCTTCGGTTGGTACTAAAATGCCACAGAGCATACGAATGAGCGTGGTCTTTCCCGCACCATCGGGACCAACTAGTCCAAACATCTCCCCTTTGGAGATGGTAAGATTGACACCTCGTACCGCTTCGGTCTCTTCGAAGCTCTTCTTCAAGCCGTTAATAGCGATTGCAGTGTTAGAGGGGTCGATCATTATTGCGGCAAAGACTTACCCAATATCTTTTCGAAAGCACACGACGCGATCCGTTTCTTCAAAACCGAGAGCTTCATGTGCACGAATGCTTCCTTCGTTGTCGAGCTCAACATCCGATGCAAACTCGGTACAGCCCTGTTGCCGTCCCCAAGCTTCTGCCGCCTGGACGAGGGCGCGGCCAATTCCCTGCCGTCTGGCGTCTGCTCTAACATACCAACCTTCGAGATAAGCGACGTTCCCAGAATGGCACCCGTTCACATTATTTCGAATGAACAACTCTGCAAATCCCAGGAGCCTGCCATCGACTGACTCCGCTACGAGTACTTCTGTCGGTTCACGAAGATCGCCTTGAAAATACCGCATAACGTCACGCTCGTGATCGGTATCGGAATCTGGCCAAAGATCGCGACGCATTTCAAGCCACGCCGCCGCGTCGGCCTCGGCTGCAGGTCGTATCTGCATCGTATTATCGAAGATGGACCGTCGCATCCGCGGGCAAACCTTTTTTCAATTCTCCAGTCGGATTTGGGATTTCCACTTTTACACCGAAGACGAGCTTAACACGATCGTCTTTAGTCTGTATATTCTTTGGTGTAAACTCGGCTTCGGGCGAGATATAGGTAACGGTACCGGTAAAGGTCTTATTGGGTAATCCGTCGACTTTTACATCAACCTTTTCACCAAGCTTTACGTGAGGCAGCTCTTCTTCGGTCACGTAGATCATTAAATAGACGCTGGAGAGATCGGTCACGGTGGCGACCGTAGCTCCCTGTGCGACCAATTCCCCTTGCTCCGCGACTTTATGTGTGACAATTCCTTTTACTGGGGAAATGATATAAGAATCGTCAATGGTCTTTTGAACTGCATCACGAACAGCTTCTAATTGCTGCACGTGAGCTGCAGCAGCGCTTATCTCTTCCGGTCGTGAAAGATGTTTTGCCTTGGCAGCATTTTGTTCGGCCTGCGCCAATTGGCTTTGTGCGACTTTAAATTGAGTTTCAGCCTGATCGAGCTGTTGTTTTGTTGCAGCACCGCCAGCCACAAGATTACGGACTCGCTCGTAATCATCTGCCGCAAGCTTTCGGCTTGTCTCCGCTTGTTGGACGGCTTCTTCTGCCTGCTTAATGTCTTCCGGGCGAGCCCCTTTCTCGGTGAGCGTAAGCTGCGAACGGGCAGCGTCCAGCGCCGCCTGCGCTTGCCTCAATTGAATATCGAGTGCACTACGGTCCTGTTTCGCGATCAGGCTACCAGAATCGAGGCGAGTACCTTCATCTACATATAATGCGACGATCTGTGCCGGCACTTTGGCAGCGACGTTCACATCGATCGCTTCGATCGTACCACTGGCGGTTATCTCATTTGTATTCTCTTTACCGTTGCAACCCCATGCGAGGAGGGAGGCTGCCAGAAGAGGAAGGGTCCAAAGCTGCTTCATGGGCGGTATTCTTTGCGTCTGTGAAGACGGTGAGTCGTAAAAGATATTGCATTATTAACCTGACGATAAACAATTTCAGCGCCCACCTTACTCCAAAAAAGCAACGCCTAGTTTTTTACCAATTGGCCTCTTTCGTAGTTTGCCCCGCGTCGCAACACGTAATAGTAAATTCCAGCTCTGAGATCATGGGTATCCATTTCAAACGAAGGCTTAGACGCTGACACAGGCGCACTTTTTACTTCCCTGCCGAGTGCATCGTATAATATGAATTCGCCTTCCTGTTCCGAGCCTTGCGAAATCGTAAGATGATCCCCAAATGGGTTTGGATAGCAGATGGACGACACCACAGCTTGATTTGCTTCTACTACGTTATTGGCCGCCGGATGATAGATCTCCCACAGGAGGGCATTTACATAATTTGCACAAATGATCGTATCGGTAAGCGAGTTGAGATATACGACCATTGAGATCGAGTCATGAGGCACGGTAAGCATAAAGGTGACAAAACCTAACATGGATCCAGGATGCCCGAAGATAGGCTGGTTATCATACGAGTAACCAAGAAACACATCGCCAAGGCCATAGAGAAGTCCATTGGTGAGCTGATGGAAATTGGAGAGATTTAATAACGCCGCAGTTGAAGTTTTCGATAATACTTTCCCGGTGTATAGCGCTTGAGACCACCGTGCAAGCTCTTCGGGTACAGATACCATCCCACCAGCGGCATTCGTTTCACTGAGTTGCGCCGTTTTGTCAACCCCGAACCAATCGGTTGCAGCTATTTGAGCCGTCGCATTCGAATAATCATGCGGGAAGTTCGTGGGAATAGTATCATCCCACGAACAGAGTGTATGTGTAAGACCCAACGGCGCAAGAAAGCGCGTATGAATCTGCTCGCTTACCGGTAGATGTTCGATGGAATCAGCGATCTCGCCCAGAAGTAAATAATCGGTGTTCGAATACCGGTATCCTTTGCCCGGCTTAAAATTTTCAGTGCCTACAAATTCGGAAAGAATTTCGCCTGGTGTCCAATGGTGTGAAGGATCGGTCGCATAGGCATCATTCAAAAGCGTCGTACTCGGATCGTCATTCAAATAATCGTATAGACCACTCGAGTGATTGAGAAGCTGCTGGATTGTGATTGTGGAATCGACATTCGGATAATGCGGCAAATACTTACGAATGGAATCCTTAAGCGAAAGCTTTCCCTCATCACGAAGAGCGAAGATAAGAGCCGAAACGAACGACTTGGTACTGCTCCCGATCTCAAAACTTAAGGAGGCAGACATCGGATTGTGGCCATCTTTTGTGCCGGCGGCCCCACTCCATTGCGGATAACCCGGCACAATAACGCTTGCAGCAACACCATGTCTGTCGTATAACGGAGTTAGTTGATACGTGCTTTCAAGCGCCGCTTGCAAGCGAGCCGAAAGAGAAGTATCGGTAGACGCTCGCAAATTGCTTTGCCCAGACTGGATAAGATTAGAAGTTAGCCACGGTGCCAACGCCATATTAACTTGAGCCGACGAAGACCGTGGCATAAAAAGAATCAGGACGAGAATGATGGCGAGCGAACGAGTATCCAGCTTCGTACTTTTACCCTTTTGAAAGATAATAAAAGAAAATGCGATCGGCAAAACACCTATGATGCCCAGATAGGACCAGAACATCCATTTGGGAACATCGAAGCGAAGAAGAAGCACGGCTATAATATAGACCACCGACACAGCCATCCAAATGCGGCCAGCAAACTGGTGAGTCCTTCGCCAATTTTCCGGATCTTCTAAGGTCCATGGTGTACGAACGCCGATAAAATAATTAGGCTTTATCGTCTGCAAGTAATTACCGATGAAAAAGAGAAGAACCGGTAAGCCGAGCTGCATTGAATCCCCTATGTTGATCGGAATTCCTGCCATCGGCAAGGTGGTCACAATAAATAACGCAGTTAGAAATATTGTGACGATCAAGCGGATCGGTCGCAGCACGACACCGGGCACATTCATATTGAGATATTTAGGATCGATTCGACCCAAACCTCCCAAAAGAGCGGCAACACCGATATTGACCAAGGGCACAATGAATAATCCTACCGCCTTTGACCCGAAGTTATCGGCATGGCCCTCGTAATTCCAGTGGATCGGCACCCGGTCGGGGATTTGATTCCAAAAGATCGCAATAAGGACGAAGGGAACGGCGAGAATGATGAGTTGCAACCACTCATTTTTTAAGAATCGAGACATGGCGACTTAAGATTTGCGTTTCGATTTTTGATTGAGACCAATGAGCCATGACAGCGCCTCTTCCAAGACGGTCAAATTCAGCGAGTAGACCTGAAATTGCCCTTTCCTAACGGACACGACTAACCCAGCCTGCTTGAGAATATCGAGGTGGTGCGAAATGCTCGGTTTTGTCATGTTGAATTCCGAGGCAATATCACCCGCTGCCATATCTCGCTTTTTAAGCAATTCCAGGATCCGGCGACGCGTCGGATCATCCAAGGCGTGAAAAACACGGTTCATTGATTAGATATTTAGACAACCGTCTAAATATTCTTTTCGTGCCGCGATTTTAATTGTAATTTTTAATTGTATTTGTACGCGATCGCAAAGAGCTTCAGCATCTCGGCAACCTCAGGCAGGAACGGCACCGATTGTGGAACGCCAAGATACGAACCGTTCATCACCGGCTGACCTTTAGTATCGTAACGAGAGTAAAATCCATGCTCAGCAAGGTCGGCTACTGTGCGATGTCCAACGAAAAAGTCGACAAACGTCTGTGCCTGCGCCTTGTACGTCGGCTTCTTTGTGACCTCGCTAAAGTGATAAAGTCCATCGGCGAGATCCCCAATGTCCGTTGGATTTCGGGTGCCTTCCCCATCATGATGCAAGAACACCATCCCCTCAGCGACCGCTCTCGATTCCAATTCTTTTGCTCGACTCAGAAGTGTTTCGTCGTGCGATCGTTCGTAGGTGGTAAGGGCGGCGTCGGCAGCGACCATCATATCGCGCGGAAAAAATCCAACCTGCGGAGTGTTTAGCGCCTTAAGAGCAGCAATTACCCACTGTTTATACGTATTATCACCCGTAGCCTTATAAAGCCGGGCTGCGGCAAGCGCTCCATACGCTGAGCTGACACCATTCGGTCGTCGATCTGCGGAATTCCAAGCCCAACCTTTCGATGCTCCATCGATCCAGAAATTCATATCGATCAGGGCATTGAAATCCCATTTAGCAGCATTCAAATACTCTGAATCTTTCGTCGCTTCATAGCAGTGTATAAGAGCGGCACACCATTGAAGGTCGTCGTCGCCGCCGACATAGATCTGGTCGCCATGACGCGCAAGAATCCTGGCACCATGATCGCCGCCGGTCTTTTCATATAAGCCTGAAGACGACATAAAATAGCGTTTAAGCTCATCCGGCTTTACAAAGCCGTCTTCGACCATATACGCATAAGCATCGAGGACGATCGTAATTCCCCATGCATCACTTCCGGGGGCGTTCGGTTGATCGGCACGGCGCACAAAATTGCCCGTCGAAGCATTCCACATGTGCTTCTGCATATACTCCATCGTTGCCATCATCCGGTCGGACCACACCTTCTTTTGTGCATCGACTTTGCTTTGGAACAGAAATACGAGTATTAAGATGGGAATTAAGATTTGCTTCATATGTCTTATCGGAGTAACGATATTATGAAACGAAGATACACCTTTTTTATTGCTCTACTTTTTATCGCCGCAATAATTTTTGCGCGCCCCGGAATGGCGCAAGTTTCGATCGGGCTCGATAACTTAATTGATGAACATTTCGCGCCGCTCAAAGGGAGGCATGTTGGCCTTATCACGAATCAAACTGGCCGCACGCGCAATGGCGAATTGGCTGCAGACGTATTCATCCGACAAAGATCGTTTACGTTGGTCGCGTTATTCGCTCCGGAACATGGAATACTCGGGACCCGCCCTGCGGGCGTACCAAGTGATACGCCCGAACAATATCAAGGTATCCCCGTCTATTCTCTTTATGGCTCGACACGAAAGCCCACGAAAGCAATGCTTCGCGGTATCAATACGCTTGTTTTCGATATTCAGGATGCCGGCGTTCGCCCATACACCTACGTCTCTACGATGGTGAATGCTATGGAAGCTGCAGCCGAACAGGGTATTGCGTTCTATGTGCTCGACCGGCCAGATCCCCTTTCGGGCGATCGGATCGAAGGTAACGTGCTCGATCCCAGTCTTAAAAGCTTTGTCGGAGTATTACCGGTGCCCTACTTGCATGGCATGACACTCGGAGAACTCGCAATGATGGCGAAGGCGAAGGGGTGGTTCAACAAAGCCGCTAAACTCAACCTCACGGTTATACCAATGCATGGCTGGAAACGATCGATGTATTGGATGGAAACAGGTCTCAACTGGATCGCTCCAAGCCCTAATGTACCGGCGTTTCCGAACGATGTGGGTCTGGCAATGCTCGGTGCAACCGGCGAATTAGGAAATCTATCGGTAGGGGTTGGCAGCGACCGGCCTTTTACACGAATTGGCTCGACACTCATCGAACGTTCAGAGCTGTTGCGAATTGCAACATTATCGTTTCCGCCTTCTCTCACTCTCTCTTCAGAAGATTATACGGCAACTACGAGCGCAGGCACAAAGACCTATCACGGAGTAAACATTGATTTCCCAGCCACATTAAGTTCGGTATCCAATCTATATGAACCTCAATTCCAATTGCTGGAAAATTTACTGAAGGATACCGCCTTTCGAGCAAGCTTCGATGCTCTTCCGGCATCAGTCAACACAATGTTCGAAAAAGTGACTGGAATGCACGGCTTGCTCGATTCTTTGAAGCGCTGCGAAGACCTGCGCCCGATCTTTGAATCCTGGAAACAAGATGATAACAACTTCCGGAAAGAGCGGGAGCCGTTCCTGCTCTATCACTGAAGGTACGGCAGCACTTGCGATCTTAGCTGATCGTAATTCATCGCACCAGCAATACGCCAAACTGGTTTGCCAGCTTTGAATACCATTAAGGTAGGAATGGACTGAATTCCATATTGCGCGGCGATCTGTGGCCGATCATCGACATTGACCTTTACTACCAAAAGCCTTCCTTTAAATTCGGAAGCAAGTTGCTTCACCGATGGCGACATCATTCGGCACGGACCACACCACTCCGCCCAAAAATCCACAAAGACTGGGACGTCACTCGTCGCAATTAAGTCTTCGAAAGAAGTTGGCAGCATAAGAGTTTAATGGTCGACATCCTCATTTGGTTCTGAGGGGATAAACGTGAATAACTTTTAAACGCGACTTGTTAAACTCTCGGCTTCCTTCCTCCTCTAATATTCAGTTATTCAATAATTTGACTTAAGGAGACCTCCATGAAATGCAAAACTCTATTCCTCACGCTCATTTTTGGTGCATCCATCCTATTTGCCGGAGTCCTGCAAGCGCAAACTCCGCTCACGCCACAACAAAAGATCGAGAAACGCCTCGCACATTTGCAAAAGCGTCTCGGGCTCAGCGATCAACAAACGGCGCAGCTTAAGACCATTCTCGAACAGAATATGGCAAAGCTGCAAGCCGATCGCGAGGCAGTAGAAAATGCTGCAAAAGGAGACGCCAAGAAGGATGCTAAAAAACAGCTCATCAGCGATCGCAAGTCGATGATGGATCAGTTAAAAGGCGTACTTACTCCGGACCAACTCGCAAAGTTCAAGAAAATGCGGCTTATGCAGATCGAACGAAGAGAAAAACGGCTCGAGCGCCAAAAACAACGGCTTCAGAAATAAGTGACACGATCATCTTACTGCAGAACCCCAGGAATACTGGGGTTTTCGTTTATATGGCAGAGCTTACTCGACTCATATTATAGCAGGGTTTACCCGATACGCCTTTTTCTCCCTGCACAAAATGACATGGACGCTCGGTTTTGATTGTATATTAGTACTCACCTTCCACCACACACGAGACCACTTCAAAACTCGAATAAAAACCTATGCAAATCTCACAAGCAAAGTCCATCCTGCTTCAGCAACAATCCGAATGGTCGAGAATACTCGGCGAAAACGAAGAGCGGCAAAGCTATATCAAGTACGGTATTATTTTAACCGTCGTTTCTCATCTGGCAACCTTCATTGGCAGTGCCTTTTTAGCGAATTCGCTGTTCGGCGCGTTCAGCTTTGGCATATCCTATTTTGCTGCGCTCGAAGCCGTGCAATTAGTCCTGGCAATCGCGACGCTCTACTTTATTCCACAGATTCTCGGGACGCTGGCGCCCTCCTTCGGTGGCCAGAATAACTCGATGAACGCGACAAAGTTGTACGTCTTTACAATGACGCCGGTATGGATCGGCTCGATGCTGGGTATTATCCCGGTCATTGGTTGGCTCGGCATGATCGCTGGCGGTATCTACGGTATTATGCTCTTTTGGCAGCACGTAAGTGAAGCGATGAGTGTACCCGAAGATAAGAAAGCCGTTTATGTAATTGTAAGTATCGTCGTTATAGGAGTGCTTATGGCCGTCATTAGCTGGATCGCCACGAGCATTGCAACTGCAATGTTTGTCCCTTCCGTCTTAGGCCGTCATCTGTTTTAAGTTAGTTTTTCTAACACAAAAATTTGCAAATACAAAAGAGGTAAGAACCCTGAGTCCTTACCTCTTTTGTTTTCTAACTTTTCAATTTTATTGCAGCGGGAACATCGCTCCGGCAGCGATGCGAATATCGCGCGAACCGATCGTTTCGCTTGTGCCGGTATTCGCATTCTTCTCTACATTGATAAGTCCGAGCGCATAACCAGCGTCGAGGAAGAGTTGTGTGCCACCGGTAAGCTGATAGGAAGCTCCTGCTCCGAATAACAATGATAGATCGAACGTCTGGAAAGTATTAGTTTCGTCGAACGTCTGATCCGATGTTGTTTGACCGTATGAAGTGATCACTTGGTGCGTATTAGCGGAGAGCAAAAACCCTAATGACGGCCCTGCAAATAGATAGGGCCTCACCGAGCTCGATCCAAACTGTACTTTAGCAAGGACAGGTACTTCCAAATACCCGAGTGTCAGATCGTCCGTTTCGTTCTGTACACCACCGTTGCTAATGGATTGCAGGCTTGCGCCTTTCTGATCGTACAGCGCTTGTACACTAAGCGCCCACTGTGGATCGAACCAGTAATCGAGCTGTCCCCCTAATAAAAATCCAGTATGAGTACCTAATGTAAAATCGGAGAATGGTGGTGTAATGGATTCACCGGCTATTCCCAGTCCTCCTCGCACACCGATCATAGTACTCGGCTGTATCGTGCGTGGATATAGCGTAGAGCGCTGAGCCAATACGGGAAGTGAGAAAAGCGATAATAGTAGTGCAAATGAGATAGAATAAATCGTACGCATAGGCTTTACTGTTTTTCGAAAAGCAGTACAAAAGCCTTGCCTTTAACGCGTACGTGAACAGTAATTAAGGTGAATCACTATTAAGCACGTTGAATGAAACGAGGAACGGTCATTGTACGAATAGCGGTGTATCACTTAAAATGTATTTGCCATGAGACGAATTGCAACGATCATATTACTCTCTTTCATCGTAGTGTTGGCTGGAGGATACGCTGTCGCTCAAACGGGTGGACCAGCGTGGCGTCCGAAAACCACCACTCCGAGTACGACCACAGTACCGACGTATACACCGCCGTACGTTCCGAGCGCACCGGCTCCGTATACGCCCAATGCTCCATATACACCATACAATCCTACTTATAATAATTACAATCAGGTTCAAGCTCAGTTAAATGCTGTTCAGCAACAGGAAGCGCAGTTACGCGCGCAACTCGAGCAATTGCACCAGCAGGAGCGAAACCTTCGCAATCAATTAGCGGCGATGACCGCACCGACCCAGCCGGTCTATACACAGCCCTATTACAATCAGGGCTATGCGTCGAACGGGCGCCACGATCGTGGCAAACACAAAGGCTGGGAAAAGAACGGCCACGGTGATGGCGATCACGATGGAGACTAAAGAAGTTTGACGAGACTACGATTTTGGTTCTCTCGCAACGCTGCAAAAGCCCTCGTAATGAGGGCTTTGCTTTTATATCCCCGCCTTCTAACTTTTATATCCCAGCCTTCTAAGTAGAAATTGAGTAGTGGTCAAGTGTAACCTGCTTTCCAAATGCGGGTTTCCATGATGGATTTCACTAAACATCAATTCATCATGGTCTCCTCAATACAATTGTCTCGGAGTGGTCGTGTTCGACAGGTTACAGCGAACCTGGCAAAACTGATTGTTTTTCTTTCACTTATCGCTGTATCAGGCCCGAAAGCCCGCGCAACCACCTACTCGCTGATAGGGTCACATACACTCACCTGGACCAGCAGTGGTGGCCGATCAGTCTGCGTATCACGTACTGGTGGGTATGATTCTCTGACTGTATATGCAACTCTCACCGGCAGCTCGAATTTCGGTTTGAGTTGGGCACCCATCCATTGGAATGATACCGCACACGATAGTGCCTGGAGATGGGATACAGCCCACTGCCTTTACGTGACCTTCGCTTCGTATCACAATGATACGAGCAATGCGGTGCTTATTTTGCACGATAGTCACCACTCGGATACTATATCGCTGACCGGCTATGGAAAAGATACTTCAACTCCACCTCCTCCAAATCCGGATAGCCTCGATTTCAGCGTTCAATGGACTAAAAATTTCTTATACGATACTTCAGGGCTAGCTATCAGTAATCAGATTGGCAACCGTCAGCATGTACCTATCTCCATACATATATGGGTAGCTGATAGCACATACTGGAGTGCTTACCAAATGGGCGACAGCATACATCACGGTTCTTTTACCTTATGGATCGATTCCATCGGTGGATCTCAGTCCGTTTACAAGTGGGCAGTTTTTGGATACACTCCGCACGGACTGACCCGAGATAGCGTCATTGCCTATTTGGAGTGCAATTATCCTCATCATCAATTGTCACAGGTAACCATCTACTATCAAAAACTAGGTTTGATGGCACCCATTGTAACTGCGCCCGATCTGGGAGTCATTAATATCGGAGACAGTGTCTGCGGAGATGTTTGGATCTACAATCCGCACTCTATTCCTGATACGATCGGTGCGATCAATCTTATGAGTTATGGACCAGCATGGAGATTTCATAACTTACCTCACTTACCGTATATCATCGATGCGAACGATAGCGTCTCCTTCCAATTATGTTTCCATCCGGATAGTAGCTATACCGGCGGTGACTACACCTATCCTATAAACGTCGGGTACCATGATGCTCCGTCTGGCTGGTATCTCTCCATCAACACATCGGCACGCGCGCATGTACCGGAATGTATCGAGCCTAAGAGCGATACGGTTACGCTCGATGATGTGATCCTCGGGGGGTACGAAGACGCCTCTCAGACTTTTGTCGTTAGAAGGAACGGCACATTGCGTGCGGATTCAAGTTATAGTTGGAATAGCACTGTTACAATCCTTAGTCCAAGCCTTCCAAAATCCGTGCATGCAGGTGATAGCGTAACAATAACGTTTCGAACAACTCCCACTCTCGATTCTTCTGGTTGGTTCAGCTCGGCCATTCCATTACGCTTAGGCACCTGTTCCGCACAGATCGTCTTCGTTGGTTACGCAATCGATACCTCGTCAACGGTCAAGATCGATAATGGCAAATTGCCTCTCCTTGCAATGAAGGGCAACACAAACTCCACTACTAAGATATTCAGTATTCAGAATAGCCTCGGTAAGGATATTATTATAAATAGTGTAGCTCTTGCGGAAGGCTCTCATTTCAGCGTAAAAGGGATCACACCGCATTCCTCGACCGGCTATGATACCCTTCGGACAAATGGCTCACTTACAGTTATCGTTGAATTCGATGCGGCAAGCAATGGCTTCTATCATGACTCGTTGATCTTCAAAGGAAAAGATGGCGCACCAACGGCCGTCTTTAATCTGGAAGGGATAAGGGCACAATCCGCAGGAGTAAATAACCCCACGCACACGCCGGTAACACTTTTGTTGACCCCGAATCCAGCAGAAGGACCAGTTAGGATCGACGTCGCAAATGCTCAACGATCCACTCTCGAGATCTTTGACATGCTCGGTACCCGTCTGCTTCAGATTCCAAATACATCGCTCTATAATTGGAATTCGGAAGGGCTACCGAATGGGTCCTATATCGTCCGGGCCGATGGTATGGATATAAATGGCACTCCGTTCGTTATTTCGAAGCGCCTCGTTCTCGAACGATAGCACTGTTTGAAGCGGAGGGATTTCGTATCCACTCGAATCCCTCTGCTTCGACTGGTTTTAACTATGCTCGATCTTGAAGAAGCAAAACGACAACTAGCGAAGACGCGCTCACCAGAGGCGCGCCTTCGCTTGCTGTTGGAAAAAAGCTATGAGTTCTACCGGACTGCCCCTAAAGATGCAGAACAATGGGCGCGCGAAGCTCTTACACTCGCTAAAAAGCTCAAAGAGAAAGAAGCCATTGCGAGAGCGCATTACCGTATCGGCTGCACGCTTTTTCAGTTATGTAATTATCCGGCCGCAACGAAAGAGTTTACGACAGCGATCGAACTTGACAAAAACGGTGCACTACTGGAAAGTCCTATTTTCTCTTTGGGCCTAGCACTTGCCCAGCAGGGTAAATACAGAGAAGCGATCGAATATTATCATCGTGCTCTTGCTATAAGCCGCGAGCATAAGAGTAAGACGGAGATCGATATTCTAGGGGCGCTGGGCAATGCCGCTCTTGAACAGGGTGATTATCCAAAAGCGTTGGAGTATCAGTATCAAAGTCTTGCATTGATTGAAGATAAAAATGATCTGCTACGACGCTCCGTCATCTTATTAAATATTGGACGCATTTATTTCGACGTAGAAGATTATGTAAAGGCAGATAACTTTTTCACCCAAGCCTCCACAATTAAGAAAGAAATTGGCGATACAGCAGGATTGATTAGTGCGATTTATAATCGTGCAATTCTAGCAAACAGAAACGATAATTTAGCACTTGCGAAGCAACTCCTGGATGAAGCTTATTCTCTCGCCTCTTCCATTCACCGAGAAGAATCTCTTGCATACATTGAGAATACCTTAGGAGAAATCGAACTGGATGCCGGCAATCCAAAGCGGGCCATAAGGCACTTTGACCGGGCCCAAGAGCTGGCAAGTGCGATAGAATTACAAATTGTATTGACCGCTGCTCTAGTTGGGAAAGGTCGTTCTCTTCTCGAACTGAGCAAAATAGAACAAGGGATTGCTGTTCTTCAGGAGGCTTTCCAAATCAGCCGCGACTCCGGTATACTTACACAAGAGTGTAATTGTTCAAGTTTACTGGCAAAAGCATTTGAGAAGGCAGGTGATTTAAAAACGTCAATTGGATTTTACAATCATTTTATTGAGCTGAATTCTGAAGTTCATGCCCGACAAAAGCAGCGGGCTCTAGTCGAAATTTCGGCAAGGGTCGAAATTGAAAAAGCGGATCGCGAACGTGCAAGGATGGAACAGCTTGCGAAAGATGCAAACGAACGAGCTGAATTACTACGAAAAGAGACGGAGCGGCAATCGCAGGAGCTGACGACGCTCGCGCTCGAGCTTGTTGAGCGAAATGAATTCCTATGCAATTTGAAGAACGAAATAGAGCCAGCCGTAAAATCGTCTCGCAAAGCAAAGTCTTTGCTGGAAAAGATCGATAATCATGTAAAGAGCGACCGCGACTGGGAGACCTTCGAGCACCAGTTCAATCAGGTACACCGAGATTTTCTAAAACAGCTTTCTTCTTCTTATCCGGCCTTAACTCCGACCGAGCTAAAGATAGCGGTCTTGATCAAGTTGGACCTTCCTACCAAGTCGATCGCTAATCTTCTCTGCTTATCGCAGCGGACCGTAGAGAATCATCGTCAGGCCATTCGACGCAAACTCAAACTAAAGGGGGAAGATAACCTTGTCTCATTTTTGATAGCCTTTGGAGAGACAAATGAAGCACGGTAGAATTTTAGAGCGTAACTTTGCAAGGATGCTATGCTTCTTGCCTTGTTACCGGTCTCTCCGTATGTGCAAATACGCATTATGTACGTTCGTGCTCCTGAATGTAGCCTTTTTTTCATCGGCAAAGGCCCAGAAGCTCACGTATACATTAAGACCGAATGATTCGGTGGGCGTGACACTTAGTCCTGTATTGATAGGCGCAAAGAGTGTAGAGGACACCCTGTACATTCGGGATACCTTGGAGGTTAACGATACAATTAGGATTTCGTACTCTGGCGATTCCGAACTGGTACCTATGGATTCCATCTTTGTGATCGACAGCGCCAGTCATCCCTATCCTTTTGTCGTAACAATTAAGCCCCTCTCCTCTCCTTCCTCGTTCACAGGATTGGCAACGATACGGTTTCATGGCGATTCTGCAAGAGTTACTCTCTTTTCTTCCGGTATCGCTCCGACGAAAGACTCTTCATCTATATTATTATCTAATATAGCATATTCGACGATTGCGCTGAAGTACACCAAGGATAGTGCGAATGTATTGTTCTTCATAAAAAACAATCAAGAGCAAACGGACACTATTACCAATTTGACCACTGAAGGAAATACCTTCTTTCATATCTTAGGTCACCCCTCTTTCCCGATCGTTCTTGCGTTTGGAGATTCACTGCCTATACATATTTCCTTCAAGTCAATAGGGCCTATCGAAAGATTTGTGAGGGATAGGCTTTATATTACAATGCCGGACCATCCAATTCTTCCCTCTATATCACTTCAGGGTCTCTATACACCGGATGCATCCATCTTGGAGACATCGAATAATGAGCCAACACATTTCTGGGTATATCCGAATCCATCATCCGGACCCGTTAGAATCCATTCTGATTTCGTCCACACTCATTTCCAATTAACGAACGTGCTGGGTGAGATTCTCGACAATGAAGATTTCACCGGCGATTGGATGTGGGATCGCAGAGCATCCGGCAACTATACGGTACCACATGGAACATACTTCCTGATCCTGACCGGAGAAGATGCAAACGGTCACACCGTGAGACAGGTGTGTCCGATTGTGCTGGAATAGAACCTCGATCTATCCATTCCGACAGCGGAGAATATTGACGGTTATTTCCCGTATTTCTCGGGCCACAGCATTTTCAGCCGGTCCAGGATCGTTTTTTCGCGGCCTTGCTCGGTGGGATGGTAATACACTTTATCCTCGAAGCCTTCGGGTAAATAGGTCATGCCTCGTGCGAAATGACCTTCTTCGCTGTGGGCATACCGGTATCCTTCGTGGTAACCGAGTGACTTCATCAGCTTTGTCGGAGCGTTGCGCAAATGCAATGGCACTGGCTGATCGGGGTTCTTCTGCGCGTCATCGATCGCATTGAATATTCCCTTATACGCTGCATTGGACTTTTGAGCAGACGCGAGGTAACTTACCACATGTCCGAAAATGATCGTCGCTTCGGGATATCCCACCGCGCGCACCGCATCCCAGCAAGCGGTGGCCAGTAATAATGCATTGGGATCGGCATTACCAATATCTTCGCTCGCAAATATTATCATCCGGCGAGCAATGAATTCGAGGTCCTCGCCCGATTCGATCATGCGGGCGCACCAGTAGAGCGCAGCATTGGGATCCGAACCTCGCATCGACTTTATGAAGGCGCTAATAATATTATAATGCTCTTCCCCCGCTTTATCATATCTTGACGCCTTGCGCCCAAACGCAGCTTCTATCGTTTCGATGGTAATGGGGTGTCCGGGACCGCCAAGCTGTACCGCCAGTTCAAGGGCATTCAGCATTTTCCTCGCATCACCACCAGAGAGAGCCATGAGGGCTCGTCTCACATCTTCGGTTAATTCAATGTTTTGCTTCTTTAATTCTTCATCTTCCAGCAGTGCTCGATCGAGCAACGTTTCGAGGTCTTCGCGTGAAAGGCTTTCGAGAACGAATACTCGCGCTCGGCTAAGGAGCGGCGATATTACCTCGAACGAAGGGTTCTCCGTCGTGGCACCGATGAGCGTTACAATACCATGCTCGACCGCACCGAGCAGCGCATCCTGCTGCGATTTCGAAAACCGGTGGACCTCATCGATAAAAAGCACGCTACGGTCCTGAGCGGTCTTGTTCGCCTCTCGGGCCTGCTCAATCGCATCGCGCAAGTCCTTTACCCCTGCACTGATCGCTGAGAGCGAGAAGAAAGGAGCATCGACGCTTTTTGCTAAAATATTCGCGATCGTTGTTTTGCCGGAGCCCGGTGGCCCCCAAAGGATCATGGAATGAAGCTTCCCCCGCTCGATCATCACTCGCAAGGGCTTTCCCGGCCCTACCAGCGACTTCTGCCCCACGATCTCATCCAGCCTTTGCGGACGCAATCGTTCGGCCAAGGGTGCAAAGAGCTCTCGGCCGCTTACGTCGTTCATTTCCGTCTGGCCTTGATTTTTGGCGATCTTCTTTCTATTCGTTGGCATCGCTGATTCCTGGTTTCGAAACTGAACCCTTCTCGAAATCCTTTTATTCGCCCTAAGCCAAATGGCTGGTATATCAACTTTTCGCGCTGTGCAATGAACTTAGGATCCCGTCCTGCATTTCTCGCAGTATCCCTCATTTTATGCCTGGTTTTGTCATTTTCAAGCGCCACCGTTGTTCAAGCGCAGGAAAGTGAGAGCACTGAACGTGAGACTCTCGCAAAACCTATCGAACTGCCACCGCCGGTAGGTCTCTACGAACAGCTTCAAGGAATACCGGAACGCGTGAGACACTCCATGCCCTTTGCTCGAGCGCTAAGTGAAATGACCCGAAAAGCAGGCGCTAATGGCGAATACGATGTCGACGCTCGAATTCGCGCCTTTGAGCAGTCCCAACAAGATCTCCTTAGAAGTTCGGTAGCCTTCAAATCTGGGGAAAATGACGTTCAGCCCTTTTCTAACCCCGCTTGGACGAACATAGGCCTTATTACGGATACTGTTAATAATCCACCAAAAGTATTCGGCGCAGGCTGTACGACTGCTATTGTGCTTGATCCTACTAACCCCAGCACTATGTACGTTGGCGCAACAAGTGGAGGAGTTTGGAAATCAACAGATGCTGGAGCACATTGGAGATCTCTTACGGACCTTGTAATTCCTAATCAATCCGTTGCCTCGCTCGCAATCGATCCAAAGCATCATAATACGATCTATGTCGGTACGGGGAATGGGTATGCGAGTGTAGATGAATTATCAGGAACAGGACTGTATAAATCCGAAGATGGTGGCGGTACCTGGACAAGAATCGGCTCGCCAACCATCACTGGTACTGTGATCAAAGTGTTTGTCGATCCTCTAAAGAGCAATGTCATTTTCGCTTCGCTCTACAGTACGAATCGAGGAGTTTACCGCTCAACCGATTCCGGCAACACATGGACCAAGGTGTTTCCGTCTTCCGGGAATGCTGCCGGAATCGTATGGGACATTGTAGCCGGCGGCGTTATCAGCAATATACCTCTTCTTTATTTTGCAGAGGGCAATAATCCAGGCGGCGGGTCGCAAGAATGTGGACTATATAAATCTGTGGATGATGGTGCAACGTGGTCGAAGTTTACTACAACAGCCCTTCCTCGTGGCGATACCGTCGGTCGATGTTCACTCGCAGCCTCAGTGGCTCATCCTGAGCGGGTTTTTGCGCTTATTGCGAATCCAAGCGGAGATGTGATCGGCAAATCAGGAGGTAACGCAACCCGCTCACTCTTCATGACGACCAACAACGGACTAAGTTGGAGTTCGATCGCAATACCATCCACACTCTTTTCTCCGAGTACGCAGCAACCCCCACAGGGATGGTATGATTGCGTACTGGGTGTTACTCCGAATTCGGCTTCGGGTGCCGACACCATTTATATTGCCGGTATCGAAGCGTATGTTAACTACAGTGATGGAAATGGCTGGTTAGGCTATTGTTACAACAACACATCCTGGGCCTACGCGCATGTCGACCATCATTCGCTGGCGTTTAATCCGACGGATCCTTCCATCGTATATGATGGCTGCGATGGTGGGTTATATTGGTCTAATCAGGCAGGCTTTCCCGGTTCGTGGAGTTATCGGTCGAATCAGATGATAACAAATCGTTTCTATCACGTTGCACTGGATAAGAACGATTCGAAAACATCTCTTATAGGAGCGCAAGATCAGGGAACGTGGAGCATTACGACCGGGGGCTCAACCGTTAACCTCTTCGGTGGCGATGGTATGCAGCCACAGGTCTATCTTGCCAACACAAACCTCCCCTACTATGTAGAGTTACCCAATGGAGATATCTATAAAAAATATCTTGGCAATTGGGTGCATGTCGATCCAACGATCTTTACTGATTACACCGACTGGAATACACCATTCAAGATGAGCATTTCGCCACTGAATGGAATACTCGCTTATCACGTGCTATACTTAGGACGTCAGCACCTCTGGCTCTCAACCGATGATGGCACCACGTGGGATACCATTTCGTCAACGTTCAACGACAATATTCATTCGATCGGTCTTTCGCAGGTCGATGCAAAAACGGTCTATGTGGGCACTCGTGGTGAAATTTCTGTTACCACCGATGGTGGCAGCAATTGGAGCTCCACCGGTGCAGCAATGCCATCGTCCATCGTTTCCTCTATCGTTACGACCGGCCGCAACACAAATTTTGCGCTCGCCAGCTTTTATACAAGTCCCGGTAGTTCTGCCAACCGAGTAATGCGCACGACAGATAAAGGTGCTCATTGGAGCGGCGCTTCCGGTACTTCGGGTTCGGCACTTCCGCTCGTCGGTGTCAATTGTGTGGCTGTCGATAGTATCGACCCATTGCGAATTTGGTATGCGGCCACCGATAATGGCATCTACTACACGATCGACTCGGGCGCGCATTGGTCGATCGCGGGAGCAGGGTTAGGTCTCGCACCGTGCCGCGATGTCCAGATTCAAGCTAATAAAACGACAATTCGAGTAGCCACTTTTGGGCGGGGATTGTGGGAAGCGAATACTACTGTGCTACCGGTCGAGCTATCCTCGCTCACATATCAAAAACAATTCGATGCAAACCATCAAGGTACCGGTGTAAATCTCTTGTGGCATACCGATAGCGAGCATGGTGATGCATACTTTGCTATCGAGCGAAGTGTCGATGGCGCTGCGTTCGAAGAAGTCGCTCGCATTCCAACCCAGGCTCCAAATGGTAACTCCTCGACAAGACTCGACTACAGTTACTTTGATGCAAGCCACGCTTCCGGTACGTATCTGTACCAACTAAAACAGGTCGATCTGGACGGCTCAGCGCATTTTTCCAATGCGGTCGAATTGCACTGGGGCACCACCGGCCTTATCGTTTCCCAAAACTATCCGAATCCATTGGTGATCGGGACGCCATCGACAAATGTCGGATTTAATCCATTGGGTAACGATGGTTCACTCAATGCTTCCCCGTGGCCAGAGACTCGCATCCACTATGAATTACCCGATGCCGATGTAGTCACGATCAAGGTCTATAACTCGACCGGCAAACTGGTACGGACCCTGCTCGATCATGTCTCCCAAAATCCCGGCGATCCGGACGCCTTCTGGGATGGCCGCGCGGATGATGGGGCTGTTGCACCAAGCGGAGCCTACTTCTATTCCGTCGAGACCGAACACAATGGCACAGTGATCAATAAAATGGTACTGTTCTCGAATTAAGCAGAATTAACGCAATTTCAAAAAAGCGCGGACACTCCTCTCCGCGCTTTTTTGCTTGTATTGCAGAGCGTCATTTTTTTCAACAGCTCGTCCTAAGCCTATGTCTTCTTTACGGCTTGTTATTATTTTCTCTCTGATACTTCTTTTTTCGATCGATACTGCCATGGCGCAATCAGTGCATTTAAGTGGCACGATCGAAGAACAATCGTCCGGTGAATCGATACCTGGTGCAACTCTCGCGATCCTCGGCACATCACACGGAGCAAAAGCTAACGTCGAAGGGCGTTACCGGCTCGAACTCGAACGAGGAAAGCACTATCGCATTCGCATAACAGCTATCGGTTATAAACCGGATACGCTATCGATCGTTCTTCTCAGCGATTCGAGCCGGATAATCCGGCTAGCTTCCGCACCAATACTGGGGGCCACGATCACCGTGTCCGCCGATGCGTCCAGAGCTGAAGCGCGGCGAATCATGCACCGCGTTATCGATACGAAGGATGCGTGGCAATCGCAGATCAGCGATTATCGGTTCGGTGTATACTCTCGCCTCGGTGTTCGGAGCAAGAAGGACACATCAAGTGCCGTGCTCATGGTAATGGAATCGGTTGCCGAAGGCTTTTGGAAGCGTGATAAGGGATATGCCGAGCATATTACCGCACGAAAAGAAACAGCGAACCTTCCCGCGGATCTCAAT
>Ga0209062_1001700_pt1 | contig 35312 bp, 38 predicted proteins | sample Coa_R2_2_FD_187158 | JGI IMG/M metagenome (GOLD analysis project Ga0209062, IMG submission 187158) | Surface soil microbial communities from Centralia Pennsylvania, which are recovering from an underground coalmine fire - Coalmine... | ecosystem: Environmental > Terrestrial > Soil > Unclassified...
ACCGCCGGCCGACGATGTTGCGCCAGATGCGAGTGCACCGCCGGGCGCGAGCGGAGCGGAACAAGGCGAGCCGGCGCCGGCCGTCGTTCCCGCCGTCACCATGGGTCAGCTTGCCTGGCATGCGCTGATCAACGGCAATTTCGACGACATCGCCAAACGCTACGTCTTCGACGCGCGCCCGCTCACCAACGACCGGCCCTATTTCGCCGCCTATATCAAACCGCTCGACCTGCCGCGCATCCTCGACCGGCTGGAACTCGTGCAGGACGAATGGGGCTATCTCCTGCTTTGGGCGACGCTCGGCGTCGCTGGGCTTTGCGCCTCGACGCTCATTGTGCTGCCTGTCGTGTTCGGCTGGCGGACGGTCTTTTCGGCAACGCCCGGCAAATTGCGCACAATCCTTTATTTCGCCTGCCTCGGCGCCGGCTATATCATGGTCGAGGTCGGTCTCATTGCCGAGTTCGTCCAGGCGCTGAGCAATGCGACGGTGTCTGCTGCGATCCTCATTACCGGGATGCTGGTCGCCTCGGGCCTCGGCAGTCTCACGAGCGAACGCTTCTTTCCGAGCGCGCCGAAGACCCTGCCCAAAATCCTCGCCGCGATCGGCTTGCTCCTTGTCGCCTACGGGCTTTTGATCCATGCACCGCTCGACTTCATCGGCATGTTCCCCTATGGCGCGCGGCTGTTCTTTTGTTTCCTGCTGATCTTTCCGCCGGCCTTCCTCATGGGCTTTCCGATGCCGACCGCGATGGGTGCTCTCGCCCGGCTCGAGAAGGACCACATGTTCCTCTGGGCCTGGGGAATCAACGGCTGTTTCTCGGTGATCGGAGCGGCGCTCGTCCCCCTTGTCGGCACCTCCTTTGGTCTTTCCGCTGTCCTTTATGCGAGCGGCGCGGCTTATCTCGTCGCGATTCCGGCATTTTTCGGCGTGATTTTGCCGGTTGCCGGAAAGAGGACCTGGAATGAAGCGCAGGTCTGATCTTGCAAAATGCGGCGCCCTCCTCGCCATCATCCTGATTGGATGGGCGGGCGCTGCGCTCGCCGCCGGCTGCCGCTTGCGGCTCGTCAGCTTTGCGACCTCGCCTTTCCCCTATGACGGTATTGTGCCCGAGAGCGGCAAGCCCTTTCTCGACACGATGGACGGAACGCGCCGCGGCCACACTTCGCCGCGCGGCGGCATCTATTGGGAAGACGAGACCTATAGCGATCGGCATGTGCTTTTGGCGATTCCGCCGCAATTCAATCCGCGGCGCCCGGCTTTTCTCATCGTTTTCCTGCATGGCAACAAGGTGCTGCTCGCCCGCGACGTCGTCGCGCGCCAAAGGGTTCCTGAGCAGCTTGTGGAATCGCGTTTGAACGCGGTGCTGGTTGCGCCGCAATTCGCGGTCGACGCGCTCGATTCGAGTGCCGGCACTTTTTGGGAACCGCACCGCTTCGCCCAATTTCTCGACGAGGCCGCCGAACATCTCGCCCGGCTTTACGGCAATCGTCGAAGCCGCGCCTTCTTTTACCGCATGCCGGTGGTTATCGTAGCCTATAGCGGGGGCTATATGCCGGCGTCGGCGGCGCTTTCGGTCGGCGGGGCGGACGGAAGACTCGCCGGCGTCGTCCTTCTCGACGCGCTTTACGGCGAGAGCGATACGTTCGCCGACTGGATCGCGAAGCGACAAGGCTTTTTCTTCAGCGCCTATTCGCTCTCGAGCGCGGCGGAGAATGCCTCGCTTCAGCAGAAGCTCGAAGCGGCGAATATCGATTTCGTTTCGGGCTTGCCACGAAGCCTTCGGCGCGGCAGCATCGCCTTCCTCGCGGTAGGCGATGTTCCGCACCAGGATTTCGTAACGCAGGCGTGGACCACCGACCCTCTGGCGGCGGTGCTTCGCAAGCTCAAGCCCGGATCATAGATCCGGATTGAGCGAGCGCGAGCGATCAGCGTCTGCGCGCTCCCCGCCGAGCCGCCGGGCGCCGTCCTGCCGACTTGCGCGAAGCCTTCTTGACGGCCCGCTTCGCCGCAGTCTTGCGCGCGCCTTTCTTCGCCACGGTTTTGCGGGCGGCTTTGCGCGCCGCCTTTTTCACCGGCCGCCGCGCCGCGCTCCTCTTCACAGCCCCTCTCTTCGCCGCCCCTCTTTTGGCAGCGCCTCGCTTGGCGGCGGCCTTGCGTGCCGGCTTTCTGGCGGCAGCTTTCCGCGCCGTTTTTTTCGCAGCGGCTTTTTTCGCGGCAGCCTTTCTCGGGCGCTTGCGCGGAGCCGCGCGCGCCGGCCGCGCTGTGCGCTCTTCTTCCCACGGCGAGATTGGAGCGGCCTCCGGCTCGGCCTCATCGGCCATGACCGGCTCAGGCTTCGGACGCGGCGCGCGGGGGGCGCGCGGCGGCCTCGGCTTGTGATGCTCCTCTTCCATAGGCTCCGACGGTTCCGTCGGCACCATCTTCTCTTCCTCGTCCCCTTCTATCCTGGTTTCCTGCGTTTCCATGGTCTTCTCCGCTCCGCCCGTCAAAAATTCGATCACTGCTTGATTGAAAGCCTCGGCCGCTTCCACAGGCGACAGATGCGCGGCTTCGAGTGTCAGGAGCTTGCCACCGGGAATGGTGCTGGCGACGAGCGCGCCGACCCCCGGCGGCGTCACCGGATCGTGGCGCCCGACGATCACCAGTACCGGATGAGGAATCGTTTGCAGCCCGGCACGCAAGTCGGCGTCGCGAACCGCCGCGCAATGCGCCGCATAGGCTTGGGGCATCGTCGCGTTGAGCGCATCCTCGAAACGCGCGACCTCTTGCGGATGCCGTTCACGGAAATGCCGGGTGAACCAATTCTCGAGAATGGTCGGAACGAGGCCTTCCATCCCCTTCTCCTGCACGATCCTGATTCGCTCGTTCCAGACCTCGGCGCCGCCGATCTGCGCCGCCGTGTTGGCGAGGATGGCGCGATCGATGCGTTCCGGCGCCTGGATCATCAGCCAGAGACCGACCATTCCGCCCTCCGAATGGCCGACCCAGTTCACCTTCTCGAGCCGCAAGGCGTCGAGGATTGCGAGCGCATCATGGCCGAGCTGACTGATCGAGTAAGGCCCCTGGCTCACGACGCTGTCGCCGAGCCCGCGCGAGTCGTAGCGCACGACGCGGAAATGCTGTTTGAGCTTCGGAACCAGATGGTCGAATTCATGAAGATCGGCGCCGACAGCGTGCGACAGCACGATCACCGGAGCATTCGCGTCGCCTTCGACGATCATATTGAACGGTTCACCCGCTATGATCATCTCGGTCATCTCGTACCCCTGATAAACATTTGCGCTAATCTATTCCAGCTTGCGTGCGGATTGCTAGACCAGTTCGCACTTTTCAAGCTGCAAGAGTTACGCGTGAAGAAAGCGCGGCCTCACCAATCATGTTGAACATGTCGATCGCGCAGCAATGGCCGGTGCGCATGGCGCATCGAAAAGACTTCGCACGCAGAAGACATGCGGCGCTCTGAAAATGCCGATGAGTCGCTCCGAGTCTTGAGAAAAAGCTTTATTTATCAACTGCTTGGTTTGCGTCGGCCGGATCGGCCGGCGCGTTTTGCGCAAGGTCCTCGAGCCAAACCTTCGCGCTGCTGTCGGAAGGTGCGCGCCAATCGCTGCGCGGAGACAGCGAGCCGCCGGCCACTACTTTCGGCCCGTTCGGCAAGGCGGAGCGCTTAAATTGGCTCATGGCGAAAAAGCGCAGGATGAAGACTTCGAGCCAATGGCGAATTTCGCGCAGATCGTAAGCGTGGCGGCGTTCCTTCGGGATATCCTGAGGCCAGTCTCCGGCGGCTTTGTCGCCCCACGCGGCGAGCGCAAGAAAGGCTATTTTTGCTGGCCGAAAGCCGTGCCGCAGAAAATAATAGAGGTTGAAATCCTGGAGCTCATAGGGGCCGATCACCGCCTCCGTGCTTTGCGCGGACCCGTCGGTGCCAGCTGGGACGAGTTCGGGCGAGATCTCGCTGTCGAGAATGGCGGCCAGGGTCGAAAGCACCTCGGGCGCATATTGCCTCGCGGTGATACACCAGCGAATCAGATGCTGGATCAAGGTCTTCGGGACACCCGAATTGATGGCGTAATGCGACATCTGATCACCGACGCCATAGGTGCACCAGCCGAGCGCCAGCTCCGACAGATCGCCGGTTCCAAGGACGAGTGCGCTATTCATATTGGCGAGCCGGAAGAGATAATCCGTGCGCAGCCCCGCCTGGACATTCTCGAACGTCACGTCGAACAGGTTTTCGCCTTTGGCGAAGGGATGGCCGAGATCGGCGAGCATCTGCCGGGCGGCCGGCCGGATGTCGAGCTCTCCTGCGGTGACGCCGAGCGCCTTCATCAGCGCAAATGCATTGGCCTTGGTCGCCGCGCTCGTGGCGAAACCCGGCATCGTATAGGCGAGAATATTGCGGCGCGACTTGCCGAGCCGGTCCATGGCTTTGGCCGCGACAATCAGGGCGTGGGTCGAATCGAGGCCGCCCGACACGCCGATGACGACTTTCGAAATTCCGGTCGCGGCGAGGCGCTGTTCGAGGGCGGTGACCTGGATGTTGTAGGCCTCATAACAATCCTGCGCCAACCTTTCGCGATTGGAAGGCACGAAGGGAAAGCGTTCGATCGTCCGCTCGAAGCCGACATCGCCGGGCGGCGGCTCGAGGCTGAAAGCTATCGTGCGAAAGGCTTTTGAATCGATGCCGCTTGCCCGCCGGTTGTCGTCGAACGTGCCCTGGCGCAAGCGCTCCTGAAGCAAAAGATCGAGGTCGATGTCGGCGATCGCATATTGTCCGCCCTCGGGAAAGCGAGGCGATTCCGCCAAGATGACGCCGTTCTCGACAATGGTCGTCTGCCCATCCCAGGCGAGATCGGTGCTCGATTCGCCGGTGCCGGCCGCCGAATAGAGATAGGCGGCCAAGCAGCGTGCCGACTGCGATTGGCACAGCAGCCGGCGCATATCGGCCTTGCCGATCGTGATATTGCTGGCGGAGAGATTGGCGAGCACGGTTGCGCCGGCGAGCGCCGCCTTCGAACTCGGCGGTATGGGGACCCAAAGATCCTCGCACACCTCGGCGTGCACGATAAGGCCGGGGACATCCTGCGCAGCGAACAACAGATCACGACCGAAGGGCGCCCTCAGCCGCCCGACGCTGATCTCCTCGCCTTCGACCAGCGCACCGGAAGCGAAATGGCGCGGCTCGTAGAATTCGCGGTAATCGGGCAAATGCACCTTCGGCACGACGCCAAGCAGGCGGCCGCGATGGATGGCGAGCGCGCAATTATAAAGCCTGCCCCTCTGGCGCAGCGGCGCACCGACCAAGATCAAAGGCATCAAGCTCTCGGAAGCGGCGAGGAGCCGATCGATTGCCGCCTCGACGCCCTCTTGGACCGCGTCCTGGAAGAGAAGGTCGTCGATGGCATAGCCCGAAAGCGCCAATTCCGGAAAAACGGCGAGCGCCACCGATCTTTCATGCAAGGTCTTGAGCACGCGCAAGATCTCCTCCGCGTTGGCGGCCGGATCGGCCAGACGGCAACGGGTCGTCGAGGCGGCCACGCGGGCGAACCCATGGCGGTAGATCGATCGAAAGCTCATCGGCCCATCCGAAGAAATTCCCGAAAAGGGAACGCCCTCCTTCAATTCATCTGCGCGGCTCTGAATATCCGTTCATGACATTCGTTCATAGGAACTGTTCAAGAGCCGGCGCGTTGTAGATCTCTTATATATGGTCACGTCAAGGACGCGTCCTTAGCGACTGATCTATTTGCTTCATCATCCATTCAGGCAACAAATTCTATTAACGAGTGTTGGAGATTGCGGCGGCTGCGCAAGCTTCCATCGCAATACACGCAACGACAAGCAGGCTCTTGCTCAAGAGAGTTGCATTTCAAGTTGGAGGATTAACGTGCGTATTCTCGCAACACTGACGGCAGCGACAATCGCGGCGGCTTCGGTCGTACCGCTCGCCCATGCAGCGCCGATCGCCAACCAGGCGCCAGTTGCCCAAGCGGCGGCCAACCTTAGCAATATCGAGAAGACCCAATATATCTGGGGCGGCCGGCGCTATTGTTGGTATCCGGCCGGCTGGCATGGCCCGGGCTGGTACTGGTGCGGCTATGGCTGGCGGCGCGGATTTGGCTGGGGAGGCGGCTGGGGCTGGCATGGCTGGCGCTGGCATGGCCGGGGCTGGCGCGGCGGTTGGCACGGTGGATGGCACCGGGGTTGGCACGGCGGCGGTCATTGGCACGGCGGCTTCCACGGAGGTTTCCGCGGGCACATGGGCGGCCACATGGGTGGGCACATGGGCGGCCACATGGGCGGCGGCCACATGGGCGGTCACATGGGCGGCCACGGAGGTATGGGCGGTCACGGAGGCCACGGACGCCACTAATCGTTGATTTTGGACGCCGCCCTCGTGCGGCTTCCTCCCAGGCCGGCGGCCTCCTTCGGGGCCGCCGGTTTCTTTCTGCCCTTGCACGAAGGAGCTCGTCATGTTGTCTCATCCGGAAATGGAGCCACGCATGATCGCATCGGACGAAGACGTTCTGCGGGCCGCGCAGGAATGGCGAACGGCCGGACGCAAGGTGGCGATCGCAACCGTGATCGAGACCTGGGGCTCGGCGCCGCGGCCGGCCGGCAGCCATCTCCTTGTCGATGGCGAAGCCGCCTTTCTCGGCTCGGTTTCCGGCGGTTGTGTCGAGTCGGAGGTCGTGAGCGAAGCTCTGGAGGTTATCGAGACGGGTGTGCCCCGCCTGCTCGAATTCGGCGTCGCCGACGAGACGGCCTGGAAAGCCGGCCTCTCCTGCGGCGGCCGGATCAAGGTCTATGTCGAACGAGTCGATTGATGCGAAGCGATCTGCTTGCCGCGCTCAATGCCGAACGTGCCGCCCGTCGCGCCACAATTCTTTTGACCTATCTCGCCAGCGGCGCGCAACGATTGGTGCGACCCGCCGAGATTTCTCGCGAACCGCTGCGTGAAGAGCTCGAAAACCTGCTGAGACTGGGACGCAGCGGTCTTGTTGGCGGCGGCAGCCTCTTTGCCCTCGTGCAGGTTCCGCCGATCCGCCTTCTCATTCTCGGCGCCGCCCATATCGCGCAAGCGCTCGCGCCCATGGCGCACTTCCTCGGCTTTAATTCCGTCATTATCGATCCGCGCAGCGCTTTCGCAGCGCCCGAGCGGTTTCCCGGATGCGAGGTGATCGCCGAATGGCCGCAAGACGTGCTTCCCGGCTTGGGGCTCGACCCCTATACGGCGATGGTTCTGCTTGCTCACGAGCCGCGGATCGATGACCCGGGCATAAGCGCGGCGCTCGGCGCGCAATGTTTCTATATCGGCGCGCTCGGCTCGCGCAAAACGCATGCGAAACGGCTGGAGCGGCTGCGGGCCGCCGGTATTGCCGAGAGCGATCTTGCCCGGATTCATGCCCCGATCGGTCTCGACATCGGCGCGGCGAGCCCGGCCGAGATCGCGGTTTCCATTCTCGCCGAAATCATCGCGGCGCGGCGGCGAAAGCCGCTGCGCGCGGAGCAAGCCGCTTGAGCCGCATCGCGGCGGTTATTCTCGCCGCCGGCCGCTCGACGCGATTTGGGGAAGAGCCCAAGGTCACTGCCGAGCTCGACGGCAAACCGCTCGTCCGCCACGTCGCCGAGGCGGCGCTTGCCTCGCAAGCTCGCCCTGTGCTCGTGGTCGTCGGCCATGCGGCCGAGAGAACATGCGCGGCGCTCGCCGGCCTCGACGTCGAGATTGTTCACTCTGCCGATTTTACGAAGGGCTTGGCGCATTCCTTGCGCGCTGGCTTCGCCGGCCTGTCACAGGACGTGGACGGCGCCATCGTGCTCCTCGCCGACATGCCGCGGATTTCGCCGCGCGTGATCGATCGACTGATCGAAGCCTTCGCGAACGCGGGCGCACCTCGCGCGGCGGTGCCGGTCTATGGCGGCCGGCGCGGCAATCCCGTGCTCCTCGGAAGCAGGCTTTTCGGTGCGCTCGGCGCGCTCGAAGGCGATTGCGGCGCGCGCGAGATTCTCGGCGCCGATGTCGTCGAATGCGCCATCGAGGACGAAGCGGTGACATCCGACATCGATACGCAGGATGATCTCCTGCGGCTCGCGGGCCGCGCCCAGGCGAGCGCCATCAAGCGGTAAGACTTCGTTAAGTATAATGCCCCGCAATGAATGAGTTCGATTCCGCTTCGGGCGGAAGCAGCGGGAGCTGACCGATGCATGCGAGAGCCAAATCAGAACCTTCCGGCGATTTCGCGCGGCAACTGGCGGGCTATGGCCTCACCACGGCCGAGATCCTCTATCGCATGCCGGACCATCCGGCTTTCCTTCAGACCTACGTCTGGCGGGACTATGATGTAGCGCCGGAATTTCCGGTGCTCATGAAATTTCTCACGTTTTGGCGGGAAAAGCTCGACGGCCCGCTCTATAGCGTCCGAATCGGTCATGCGCGAATCATCAAACCGGCCGAGATACGGACTTTCACGGAATTGCGGCTCCATTGATTGAGCTGCTCGGAAATTCAGGCGACCGGTGTCGGCAGGGCGCGTTCTGCGGCCAATTTGGCGTCGATTTCCTCGATGGTCACCGGCTCTGAATAAAGAAAGCCTTGCAACTCGTGGCAGCCGAGCCCGGCGAGGAAATGCGCCTGTTCGGGCGTCTCTATACCCTCCGCGGTGACGGTGAGGCCGAGCGAGCGGCCGAGCCCGACGATCGATTCGACGATAATGGCGCTTTCCCCGGTCATTTCCATCGATTCGAGGAAGGACCGGTCGATCTTGATCTTGTCGAAGGCGAAGCGGCGCAGATAGATCAGGCTCGAATAGCCACTGCCGAAATCATCGAGCACCATGGTGACGCCCAACGCGCGCAGATCGATCATCGAACGCTCGGCGAGGTCGGCATCCGAAATGATGACGCCTTCGGTGAGTTCGAGCTCGACGCGCTGCGGCTCCATTTGCGTCTCGGCCAAGATTTTTTCGACGGTCGCGACGAAATCCTTCTGCCGAAACTGGATCGGGGAGACGTTGATCGCCACGCGAATGTCGGGCCAGCGCTTGGCATCCTGACAGGCGCGCCGCAGGACCCATTCGCCCAGCGGTACGATGAGCCCTCGCTCCTCGGCCAGTCCGATGAATTTTTCCGCCTGGAGCAGGCCCTGCGTCTTGTGCCGCCAGCGCACCAGTCCTTCGACGCAGACGATCCGCTCGCTCGAGGCCGACACGATCGGCTGATAGAGCACCGTCAGCTCGTCATTGTCGATTGCGGCGCGCAGCTCGTCCTCGGCGCTCTGGCGCAGCCGCAGTTCCTCGCCCATTTTTGCCTCGAAGAACGCATAGCGGTTGCGCCCGCCCTGTTTGGCGCGATAGAGCGCGAGATCGGCGAGCCGCATCAAGTGCTCTCTGCCGCTTGCGTCCTGCGGACAAAGGGCGATGCCGATCGAAGCGCCGAGCGAGACCTTTTGTCCCGCGATGTCGAACGGCGTCGACATCGCATCGAGCAGGCGTTGCGCGAGCCTCGCACAATCGCGCGGATCGGTCACGTCGGCCTGGAGGACGGCGAATTCATCGCCGCCGAGCCGGGCGAAATGATCGCCGCTGCGTAGCACTTGGCTCAGCCGCTGGGTGACGGCCATGATCGTGCGGTCGCCGGTCTCGTGCCCGAACGTGTCGTTGGTCTGCTTGAAATGATCGAGATCGATATAGAGGAGCGCGACCTGAAAATTCTTGCGTTTGCAGCGCGCGGTCTCCGCATCGACGAGCTCGTTGAAAAGGACGCGGTTCGGAAGGCCGGAGAGCGCGTCATGGCCTGCGACCTGCTTTGCCATGGCTTCGCTCTTGGTCAGCCGCGCCAGGACATGATAGGCCTGTACGGCCATCCCTAGCCGAAAGACGATTGCCGCAGTCACCAGAATTAAATTCATTCCGCTGGTGAAGGCCAAGGCGAAGAATCGCAGAGAAAAAACCGGAACCGAGCCTTGCACCGCCTCCATTCCGAGGCGGATTCCGAGGATCAGGATGAGCAGAGTCGTAGCCGTATATGCGGTCGACCATACCGCAATAGATGGCAGGTGCAGAACTCGGCCGCGCTTCCGGCTGACTGGCATGAGACTCATCAAATACATGATCCCGTGGATCCGGCGCCGCAACGGGACTCGCGGCAGTCGCCCCTCCCACCACGTTCGTCAACCGAGACCGGGGCAAACGCAAGTCTAGCAGCGCTCCGGTTAATGTAATGTTGGGAATGCTACCAGTGGTTGGGCACAAGCGGCTGGGAACAAGCGGCGACGCGCCTTGCCTGTCCGCGGGCAAATGCGCGTTCCGATCAATTAATTAATACAATCTTTATGCGCCTGGCCCGCTCTAGATCAGCCGCAGGCCTTTGAAACTCGCAAATCCCTGCCGGCCGATAATCAAATGATCGTGGACGGCGATGTTGAGCGACCTGCCGAGCGCGACGATCTGCTGGGTAAGATCGATGTCCGCGCCGGAAGGGGAAGGCTCGCCGGAAGGATGATTGTGCACGAGAATCAGGGCCGTGGCGTTAAGTTCGAGCGCGCGGCGCATGATTTCGCGCGGATAGACCGGCGCATGATCGACCGTGCCAGTGCCCTGGACTTCGTCGGCGATCAAGCCGTTTTTCTTATCGAGAAATAGAATGCGGAACTGCTCTCGATCGAGAAAGGCCATGGCCGTGCGGCAATAATCAAGGACAGCGGAGAAACTGCCGAGACTCGGGCGCTTGTCCATTCTGACTTTCGCAAAGCGCTTGGCGGCTTCGGCGACGATCTTCAATTCGGCGATCGCCGCCTCTCCCAATCCGGCGACTTCCTTCAGCCGCTCGGGTCTTGCAGAAACGACTTCGGCGAAAGAACCGAAACGGGCGAGCAAATCCTTGGCGAGCGGTTTGACGTCGCGCCGCGGAATGGCGCGGAAGAGGACGAGTTCGAGCAGTTCATAATCGGCAAGCGCGTCGCCGCCTGCTCTTAAAAACCGTTCCCGCAGCCGTTCGCGATGTCCGACATAATGACGCCCATCCGAATCGGCCGCCGACGGCTTCGTCATGCAGCGGCCGCAAGGTCGTAAGGCGGCCGGTGCAGGCCCTTGGGCGAAAGGGTGAATATCTCGTGCCCCGTTTCGGTGACGCCGATCGTATGTTCGAACTGCGCCGACATCGAACGGTCGCGGGTCACAGCGGTCCAACCGTCGGAGAGGATTTTCACATGCGGACGGCCGAGATTGATCATGGGCTCGATGGTGAAGAACATGCCCGGCTTCAAGGTGATGCCTTCGCCGCGCCGGCCATAATGAAGAATATTGGGCTCGTCGTGGAAAAGCCGGCCGACGCCATGGCCACAGAAATCGCGCACGACCGAGCAGCGCTCGGCTTCCGCATAGTCCTGGATGGCGGCGCCGATATCGCCGGTCGTCGCCCCCGGTTTGACCGCGGCGATGCCGCGCATCAGCGCCTCATAGGTGACTTCGACGAGACGCTGCGCGCGTCGAGACACATCGCCCACCAGATACATCCGGCTCGAATCGCCGTGCCAGCCGTCGAGAATCAAGGTGACGTCGATATTCACGATATCACCGTCGCGCAGCGGCTTGCGATCGGGAATGCCGTGGCAGACGACGTGATTGATCGACGTGCAGATCGACTTGCGATAGCCGCGGTAGTCGAGCGGCGCGGGAAATGCCCCATGCGAGATGGCGAAATCGAAAACGAGCGTATCGAGAGACTCGGTCGTCACGCCCGGCCGAACATGGGGGATCAGCATGTCGAGCGCTTCGGCAGTGAGTTGCCCGGCCTTGCGCATGCCTTCGAAGGCGGCCGGACCATGCAGCTTGATCTGCCCGGTCTTGCGGCCGGGAACCTCTAGAGCGTCAACAAACGTCATGTGGGAATAGGAATCCTGTGGATCTCTGGCATAATTTAAGACTTCGATGCAGCGAAGCAAGGCCATTGCGTGGCCAATTGGCGGCTAATTGATAGCGGTGCAATGAGCGTCGGCCCGCGCCCATGCCTCTGGCCAGAGCCGGTCGAGATCACTAGAATAGCACGCGTCGAGCGCGCTTCTTTGGAGAAAGACTCTGCCTTCCGAATATCTGACTGAGAAGCCGCGGAACGCGCCGAAGCCGGAACCTAAGCTGCACCCCCTCGCGTTCGGCATCGAGCGCATCGGGGTCGTTTCGCTGCGCTTTCCCTATATCGTCGCGATCTTGCTGGTCATCGCCGCAATCCTCGCCGCCTTCGGGATCGAGCGGATCAAGGTCGACGATTCGCTCAGCCAATTGTTTCGCTCGAATACTTTGGCGTTCAAGCAATACGAGGATGTAACCGAACGCTTTCCCTCGAGCGAGTTCGACGTCCTCGTCGTCGTCGAAGGCAATAATCTTCTCGAACGCGATTCGCTCGAAAAGCTGCGCGATCTCGTCACTGACCTGCAATTGATTGACGGCACGCGCGGAATCATCTCGCTCTTTTCCGCGCGTCAGCCGCCTGAAGGCAACCATCTGCCGGCGCCGCTCTTTCCGGAGGACCTGCCGACCGGCAAAGCCTATGGCGATTTCATCCAAAAGGTGATGAGCAACGAGATTATTCGCGGCAAGCTGCTCTCGGTCGACGGAAAGCTCGCGCTGGCGGTGCTCGCGCTCAACCCGGACGTCGTAGAGAGCAACAAGCTCGGCGGCGTCGTGCAGGAGATCCGTAGCTATATCGACCAAGACCTCGCCGGAACGGGACTGAACGTCCAGCTTTCCGGCGTGCCGGTGATGCAGCTCGAAATCCGCAACGCGGTCGAGCGCGACCGGATTACCTACAATGCGCTGGGCTTCATCGGCGGATGTTTGATCGCCATTCTCTTCTTCCGTCGCATCTCGTTCATGATCATCGCCGCGGCGCCGCCGCTGCTCGCCATCCTGCTTTCGCTCGGCACACTCGGCTGGCTGGATTTCCGGCTCAACATGTTCCTCAACGTGATGACGCCGCTGATCATGGTCATCAGTTTCTCCGACTCGATGCAGCTCACCTTTGCGACACGCGACCGGATTCTCGCGGGGGAAAACAAAGTCGATGCGTTGAGGGGCGCAATCGGCGTCGTCGGGCCCGCCTGCGTGCTGACCCATGCGACTGCCGGGCTCTCCTTCGTCGCGCTCACTTTTTCCGATTCCTATCTGATCCGCAGTTTCGGCCAGGCCGGCTTCATTTCGACCGTCATTGCGCTCGTCTCTGTCTTGACGATCCTGCCGTTGCTCGGCCTTTTTCTGGTTCGCAGAGAGGCGGCCTTCGTCGCCCGCATCAAGGGTGCCGACGTTGCGGTCGATGCGCTGCGCCGTTTCTGCGGCTGGATCGCGCATCGCATGGTGAGCAGGCCGGCGCTCTATAGCCTGTTGAGCCTTCTCGTCGTCGCCGGGCTCGGCACGGTTTATGCCAATCTCCAGCCTCGCTACCAGCTGGCCGACCAGGTGCCCCCGCATAAGCAGGCGATCGAAGCCAACCGCCGGCTCGATGCAGAGCTCACCGGTGCCCAGCCGATCGACGTTCTCATCGAATTTCCGAAGGGCGAATCGCTCTATTCGCCGGAGACCCTCGCCACGATCGGCGCCGTGCACGGCGCGATAGAGAAACAGGCCGGCATCGGCAACGTCTGGTCGCTCGAGACGCTACGCCGCTGGCTTGCCGAGAGAGCCGGGAAGACTGACGTCGATACTTTGAAGGAATACGTCAACCTTCTACCGAAATATCTGGTCCGCCGGTTCATCTCGGAGAACCAGGACTCGGTCGTCGTCGAAGGCCGCATACCGGACGTCGATTCGAGCCGCTTGCTGCCGATCGTCAATGCGCTGGACAAAACGCTCGATAAGGTACGCGCGCAGCATCCGGGCTACGAGATCGCGGTGACCGGCCTTGCAGTCATCGCCGCGCGCAGCAGCTCGAATATGATCGAGAAGCTCAATCGCGGCCTTACCGTCGAGATCATTTTCGTCGCGGCTTTCATCGGCGTGATGTTCCGCTCGGTCGCCGTAATGCTCGCCGCCGTGATGCCGGCGGTCTTTCCGGTCTTCGTCGCCGGCACGGTTCTCTGGCTGTTCGGTCAAGGGCTGCAATTTGCGAGCGTCGTGGCCTTGACCGTGTCCTTCGGCCTGGGACTCAGCGCAACGATTCACTTCCTTAACCGGCTGCGGCTCGAAGACCGATCCGGCGAGGATCCGGCGCATGGCGTCGAGCGGGCGACGATCCTCATGGGTCCTCCCTTGATCCTCACCTCTGTCGTGCTGGCTTGCGGATTGGCGATGACCGTCTTCTCCGATCTGCCGTCTCTGCGGCTCTTCGGCTGGCTCAGCGCCTTCGCCATGCTGACGGCGCTCATCGCGGATCTCTTTATTCTGCGGCCGACCATCATGCTGCTGCTGCGTTGGCGACGCGGCAAAAAATGGTCGTGAGTTCAGGGCCGGATTGGGGCACGCCCGAATCCGGCCTCGCGCATCTTCAGATCCTGTGGAGTGTGACGATCACGCCGGCGACATCGGTCCCGCCGGACGGCCTGATAGCGACCGACTGAGTTCTGCCGCGGGTCGCAATCGAAATTCCGGCCGTGAACCCGACCCCGGTCACGAGAACTTGAATCACCGGGCCGCGGATCTGGCCACTGACGGTTCCCGACGCATTGCGTGTCGTCTCCGTCCAATTGCCGGAAATCGCTCCGCCCTGCTCGCTCACCGTGCTCTGAACGTCGAACTTGTAACTATCGCTCGCGCAAAGCAGGCTTTGGGTCAGCGTGTCGCCGCCTTGCGAGACATCATATGTGCCGCGGCAGCGGATTCGCTCATGCGTGCCGCTGTTCATCGAGATGGTTCCGCTGCCGGCCCAAGATCCTGCCAGAGACGCGAAAGGCCCCTCGGCGGATGCACCGACTGTCTGAAATGCGAGCCCGGCGAAGAGTGCCGCCGCGAACGCGAACTTATGCTTTAAGGATTGAACCGGCATGAAATCTCGACCCTCCTTGGTTGCCCTCGCGAATCGAACTGCGCGAGATCAATAGCGCCGCTCGTCAATGCTTTGAGATAAGCTTGAGATCTTGAATGCCAATAGTGGAATGGGCAAATTCTAGCCGACCCCGGATCGATCGCAAGATCCCGCTCGCTGCGAGCCCGAAACGCCCGGCAGCAGCGGCGCGGCTCCCGCAGCCAGTGCCAAAGAATACAATCATTCAAAGCGATAACGCATGCCCAGCGCAAAAACGCGATATCAACCCTTCCAATGAAGGGCCGTGATGAGGGTGAAAATGCGCCGCGCCGTGTCGATGTCGCAGATGATCTTGCCCTCGAGCCTTTCTTTCAGGAGCGTTGCAGCTTCGTCATGAAGCGCCCGGCGGCCCATATCGATTGCTTCGATCTGCGCACGCGAAGCCGACCGGATGGCGTCATAATAGCTTTCGCAGATCATGAAATAATCTTTGAGGAGGCTGCGGAACGGGCTCAGCGAGAGCACGTGGACGCAGATCATTTCGCCCGATTCCGTATTGATTTCCAGGGCGAGCTTGGAATCGTGCAGTGATATCCTCAGCCCATAGGGGCCGTCGTCGCGACCCGGCAGGCAGAAATTGTTTTCCTCGACGAGATCATAGATCGCGATTTGGCGTTCATGCTCTTGATCGGACGTGCCGCGGCCAATCGAAGCCTCGTCGAGAACCACGGAGACGAGACGATTGCGCCGGCCGGGCTCGCTGGCATTCATGATTGAGCAAGGCGCAGGGAAACGGACCGGGCATGGGCCTCGAGGCCTTCGGCTTTGCCCAACGTCACGGCTGCGGGCCCGAGCGCCGCGAGACCATCCGGCCCGCATTTCAGGATCGAAGTTCGCTTCATGAAATCGAGCACGCTGAGGCCGGAGGAGAACCGCGCCGAACGTGCGGTCGGCAGGACGTGATTCGAGCCGCCGACATAATCGCCGACCGCTTCGGGCGTATAGGCGCCGATAAAGATCGCGCCGGCATTGCGGATCCGGCGAGCAAGGTCCTCGGCATCCCGCGTGATGATCTCGAGATGTTCAGGCGCGATCCGATCGGCGAGCCATATCGCGTCCGCAAGCGCATCGACGTAAATGACGGCACCGAAATCTTCCCAACTCGCCGCCGCAATGTCGCGGCGCGGCAGCGAAGCGAGTTGGCGCTCGACCGCGCCTGTGACTGCCTTGGCAAGCTCGGCGCTGTCGGTGACGAGGATCGATTGCGCCGCCCGGTCATGTTCCGCCTGGGCGAGAAGATCGGCCGCGATCCATTCGGGATTGGCGCTCGCATCGGCGATGATCAACACTTCCGAGGGGCCGGCAATCATATCGATGCCGACCGTTCCGAACACGCGGCGCTTGGCTGCTGCCACGTAGGCATTGCCTGGTCCGACGATCTTGGCGACCGGCGCGATGCTCTGCGTGCCATAGGCAAGCGCCGCAATCGCCTGGGCGCCGCCGACGCGATAAATCTCGTCGATCCCGGCGCGTTCCGCCGCGGCGAGCACCAATGGCTCGATATGACCTTCGGGCGCCGGCACGACCATCACGAGCCGGTGCACGCCCGCTACTTTGGCGGGAACGGCATTCATGAGAACGGAAGAGGGATAGCTGGCCGTTCCGCCGGGAACATAGAGGCCGGCCGCCTCGATCGGCTGCCAGCGCCAGCCGAGCTCGACTCCCAGCGGATCCGTGAAAAGGAGATCTTGCGGGCGCTGGCGTTCGTGGAAAGCCGTGATGCGCTCGAAAGCAAGATCGAGCGCCGCGAGCGCTTCGGGTGCGGCGGAGGCTTTCGCCGCGGCGATCTCGCGTGGCGTAACGGCAAGACCCGAGGAAAGATCGACGCGGTCGAAGGTGCGCGAATAATCGATCAGCGCCGCATCGCCGCGCGCGATCACCTCGGCAATGATCTTGCCGACCGCCTGATCGACGTCTTCGGCCACCTCGCGCTTGCGCGTCAGGAGCGCGCCGAACTGCCTGTCGAAATCTTCGCTCCGCCTGTCGAGTTGCAGCGGCATGTTTCCTTCCTTGGACCTGTCTCTCTAGCCATGTCGGGCCAATCAGGCAATCGCAGTTAGAGGAGGCGCTTAGAGGAGGCGTTCGATCTCCGGCTCGATGGAAAGAGGCCTTGTCATGGGCGCGAAGCGCGCCGCGACCCGTCCCTGGCGGTCGACCAGGAACTTGGTAAAATTCCATTTGATCTCGCGCGTTCCGACGAGGCCCTTTTGCGCATCCTTCAGCAAGCGAAAGAGCGGATGGGCATTCGCTCCGTTGACTTCTATTTTCGCGAACATCGGAAAAGTCACGCCATAGGTCAGCGAACAGAAAGCGCCGATTTCGGCCGCATCGCCGGGCTCCTGGGCGCCGAACTGATTGCACGGGAAACCGAGGACCGAAAACCTCGCTGCGCTATATTTGCGATGGAGCGCTTCGAGCTCTTCATATTGCGGGGTAAAGCCGCAGCGGCTCGCCGTATTGACGATGAGCAAGACTTGGCCACGAAAATCGCCGAGCGAGCGCTCTTCGCCAGTCAAGGTTTCCGCGCTGAGATCGTAGATCATGAGCCTTCTCCGCCGGCGGGCGGCACCCGGTCTAATGCGAAATCCATTGTATTCGCAAGGGCGAAAGCCCTGCGTCCCGCAGGGCCTGTAATAAAAAAGGCCCCCGTCCGGGTTAGGGACGGGGGCGCGGAAAGCTCGATTTGATTGGTCGTCTAGGACGCCGGCAATATCGGTTCGGGCGGGCTCGCACTTGCCTTCTTGAGTTCCGATTTAAGCACGTCGATCTTCGCCTCGAGCTGGCTGATGTGATCGCGCAGATCGCGGATCGTCCTCTCGTAAACATCGATCTTCTCTTCGAGGCGGGCGATCTCGGCACGCAATTCTCCGATGGTCTTTTCGTAAATTTCCATCAGCACGGAAATGCGTGAGTCGACGACCGCGGCGAGCGTCGGCTGGCGGCCGATAATGGCGGCGATGACCGTCGCAATGGCGCCGATAAGCGTGCCGAAAAGCCCGGCGACGAGCGTGATCCAAACTTCGTCGAAAGTCATCAGGCCCTCTTCCCTGCGCCGTTCACCCTTGTCGCCTGCATCTCACCCTTACGACGACGGCATGCCATTCCCCATTGAGCGGCGCTTCGGCTCTATAGGATCTGAGATGACAGGCGGCGGGCTCGATGCGGATCTGCTGCAACACGCATTGGGTAGGAACGGCTTGCAGGCAGAGCGAAAGGACGGCGGCAATCACGGGACCACCGCCACGGAGCCGACCACGCCGCCGAGCGCAGCGCAGACCGTCGCGGATGCGACATAGACCTTTCCGTCAGTCCCGATGATCGATTGTCCAGCCCCGACGCCGTGCTCGATTTCGGCAGCGACTGCGCTCGCGTCAGCGACCGCGCAGGTGAGCGCGGTTGCGCCCGATTTCAGCGAAGAAAAGGCCTGTTGCGTTTTCGGCGCATCGATCCAGGCGACGATATTGTCCACGGCATCGTCGAATTGGGCGCAGCCGCCAAGCGCGAGCACGCCCGCAAGAAGCAGGTATTTCATCTTTCTGTCCTTAGGTTGGGTTTTGCTCAGGTGGAGGGTTCGAAAGGATCTTCGAAGCGATCCGAAATCGCCTCTTCCGTGTCCTTCGTCACTTGCGGGATCTTGCCGTTGGCGAATTGCAACAGCAGATCGAATCCGCCGACCGCCGCGGCAAGATCATTGGCCGCAATGCCGACCGGCGGGATGAAGACGCCGATAATGCGCATCACGTCTTCGACGGTCGCGATTTCGCCGGCGAGATTTGCCGTCTCGAACGCCTTGGCGGCAGCGGCGAAGTCGATTTGTTCGGCATATTCGAGCGCCTTGCCGACCTTGGCAGCATCGGCTTCAAGACCGGCGAGATCGAAGCTCATGGCTGGTCCCTCCGGTCGATGGTTGGAGCAAGGGTGAGATTTGCTGCGCTGGCATTGGACGGCAGAGCACCCGCGGCCGAAAGGCGGGCGATCAAGATCGGGCCTACGGCCTCGCCGAGCTCTTTGACGACGTCCGGTGCGTGATCGACGAGATATTGCGCCGCCTGCCGGATCACCGCATTAGCGACCGGGATGTCGAGAACCTTGCCTTGCGCTGCTCCCTCGGCAAGCGCGAATCCCGCATCGATCGCCTGCGTCAGGGCACGATCGATTTGCGCGGCGTGAAGCGCCTTGGCGATTTCCGGCCCAAGCCGCGCCACGAGCCAAGCCAGCATGGCGCCGCCGAGCGACAGGACGAGCGGTTCGATGACGGAAAGAGCTTCCGAGACGAGTTTTCCGAGCGGAACGATCACGTCGGGATCTGGACCGGCGGCCGAATGGGCGGCCGAAGCAGCGAGTGCCGGAAGCGAGGCAAGCGCCATCGCCGCCGCAAGAGGAATGCGCGCGCGCATGGAACATCCTTTGGAGGAGAACCCGGAACCGCCGGGCGCGGAGGAAAATGTGCGAAAAGCGCACGTGATGCGGAGCCCGCAAGCCTATCCGCCTGCGGGCCGGCTTTTCAGGATTTTGTCAGGTATCAATTATGCGGCACGGGCACCGAAGTATAAGAACCGCCGAGGCCTTGTTCCTTGCGCCTCTGATAATAGGAAACCTGCATCGTATCTTGATTGATGCAAACGATATTGACGTTGACGCTTTGATGATCGTCGGTCGAATTATAGCCGAGCACCGAAGCGGGGGCGATCGTTTCGGTGCAGACGCATTTGCCCTGCCCTTTGCACGTGAAATCGTCGGCATGTGCAGCAAAGGCCAGCCCGCCCACAAGGAGTGCAGTTATTATCGATACCGGTCGCATGTATCATTTCTCCGCTGCTCAATGATCTGCTCCGGGTAAAGATGCGCCGAGCGCATTCATCTTTGCCAGAACACGTGCGACGACGTCGGCCTTGACCACGTTCCTCCCCGGACAATCATGATGGTCGCGGCGGCATTCCTTGTGAAAATGCAGCCCGCGCACGCCCAATCGGTAACGATCCGGCCGCAGCCCGAGCTTGCGGTGAAGGATCGCCATTGCAGCGACCGCATTGTCGCGAACCTGCGCGCCCGGGCCGCTGTCGAAGGATTCCGTCGCATAATCGCCAATCATCTCGATTCCGATCGTGAGATGATTCCAACACGAAACGGAAACTCCCTGGCTCGTCAGATCGCAGAGGTTCCAAATCAAGTTCGGTGCCACGAACAAATGGACACCCGAGTGCCAATGCAAAATGTCGCGCTCGTAATGGCCTTGACTCTCGATACGCTGTTTGGCCGCATGGCGTGGGTCGAGCCAGACCGCGAGCGACGGCACTCCGGTATTATGCAGCGTAACGAACGTAGGACGCCAGCCGTTCCATTCGAGTTTCTCGACGAAATCACCGAATTCGTCGGGCGTGTACGCCTTCGGCTCCGGCAGGAAGCTCATGGCATCCTCGCCGCACGCGCGATAGCGCGGCCGTAGCGCGTGCAACGCGAGCCGCGCCAAATGCCGGAATTGTAGGCGCTGGCGACGGCGCACCAGCCCGCCTGCCGGTGCAGCGTGATTGCCAGACGCAAATAGCGCAGTCCCGCCTCGATGCCCGTTGCGCAATCGCCGAGATTGCCGGCAATCCCGACCGTGCGCGCGGTCTGCGGCAAGACCTGCATCGCGCCGCGCTCGCCGGCGCGTCCGCGCATTGCGCAATCGCCACCCGATTCATGGCGCATGATCGCCAGCGAGAGACCGACGGGGACGCCAAGCGCCAAAGCCCTTTCTCGCACGATCTGCGCGACGCGACTTCGTCCGAATGCAGGCGCGTTAAAAATGAGCGGGTCGGAAGCTGGAACATCGTCCTCGCGACCGAAGGCATCGTGGTATATCGGCGCAAAACTTTCTGCAGGCGCATCGAAGAGCTTCTGCACTCGACCGGCATAGCGCGGCTCCGCGTGAGCCGAGAAGGCTGCAACGAAAATCGCGAAGAGAAACAGCGCCATTGCGAGCGCACGCGGCATCGCGCCGCGGAAGCGGTGCAGATAATTCATCAATCACCTTGGGGTTTGGAATCCCCTCTCCCCATGAGCGGAGCGAAATGGGGAGAGGGTTAGGGTGAGGGGCTGAACAGCGTTGAGGGGCCGGGTGAGTTCGGGCCAATTCCTCGGCCCCTCACCCTGCCCTCTCCCCGCATGCGGGGAGAGGGAATGCTAGTTCAGCGTGCCGCCGCGCCAGATGCCGGCGGACGAAGAAAAGAAAATTCCGACCTTGCCCGCCGCGAGCGAGATGCCGGTCGTAGCGGCAGCGCCGTTGATCGTGTCGGAGCCGGAGCCGAAGAGCTGCAGCGCGTTCGCTCCGTCATTGATGACGATCTGCAGAACATTGGCCTGCGAGCTCGGCGAGAGTTTCACGCTGTCCGCCGCGCTCGCCACCGTCGTCACGCGATTGATGGTCGCGACAAGCAAGGTCGCGCTCGCTTGGCCGCCGCCGGCATGCGCCGCGATCGTATCGGCCTGCGAATTGAGCAGAACCTCGGCGAGCTTCGCCATCGCCCATCCGGGCGAGGTCGTGCCGTCGCCGAGGATCAGCCGATTGTTCGTCGTATCGGCGATAATTTCGCCCTGCGCGGCGACGAAGCCGGCGAGATTGGCGGCGCTGTTGCGGCGGATCTGAAGCTGAACGCTCATCTCAGTTCACCGTGAACTTGCATTCGCCGGACGCCCCTCTGCCCCCGTTGCCGTAGCCCTCCGAACCCGTTCCACCGGCGCCGCCACCGCCAATTGTGCAGGTGAGCACTGTGCCGACGGTCAATTGACCCGGCGAAAAAGTGCTTGCGGCATAAGCACCGGATCCACCACCGCCGCCGCCGTCGAAGTAGACATTTTCTTCGAAACAGCCGTCCCCATTGCAAACGCTTTCTACGACAGCGCCATTTTGGGCACCGCCCCCGCCGCCCCCAGGGCTGCCGCCGCTGCCCCCATTTTGTCCGCCTCCCGAACCCCCGTTCGGGGCCGAGCCGCCTGCGCCTCCATTGCAAGACGATGGACAAGGCCCGGGCGCCGAGGCGCCCGAATTGCCCGGCGTGTTTGCCGTCGTTCCGCCCGAAGCCGAGCCGCCCGCACCACCTGCGGGGTCTCCGCTTCCGCTATAGGATGCGCCGCCGCCGCTGCCGCCGCCGGCGTAAAGAGAGCCAACCGTCGTCGCCCCGCCGGATGCGCCTTGATGGCCGCTGGCGCTTCCAAGAGCGCCGCCGCCCCCGCCGCCGCCCCATGCCTGAATCTGGAGCGTGTTGTAGCAGGGGACGGTGAATGTGCTGGTAGACGTGAGGGTGACCGTCTCCGGCGTGACGGTTCCGCAGCCGCCGCCGCCTCCTCCGCCACCGCCGCCGGAAGACGGGACGAAGGGCGCGATCGGCGCGAAGAATTGCGCCTGGCTTGGCGCGATCGATCTCGACAATGCCGCCCGAGCCGTCGGCCGTGAGCGGCGTGCCGGTGCCGGCCGTTCCCGTCGCCATCGTATAGCAATAGGCGCCGGAGCCTGATTTCACCGCCTGTGTGATGAGCCCGTCAAAGGCGAGCGCATTGGTCGAATTATCGTTGACCCCGAGCGAGGCCGCCGTCTGCGTGCCGGCCGGTGCGGCACCGATCACAAGCGAGTTGATCGTGGTGATCGCGCCGAGAACTTCCGATCCGGCCGCGCCCCAGAACCAGGCATAGCCGAGTGCACCATTGACCGCCGCGACGGTGGCGGAAACCGATCCTGTCGGACCCGTGACCGCGATCGTCGCGTTGCTCGACTGCTTCGCCGCGCCGCCGCCGAACGTATCCGACGTGCCGTCGGCATTCTGTCGCGTGATCTGACCCTGAATGCCGCCGGCGATCGTCGCATTCATCATCCCATCGAGGGTCAGCGCGACGCAGATCACGGAGAGCGTGCCGGTTGCGAGCGAGCCTCCGGCGCTCGACGCGCTGAGAGAGGGCGTCGGCGTCGTGCCGAGAGCCGTGGTCGCATTGCCGCCGAGGATCATCGCCTCTTCGCCGAGCATCAGAGCTTCGAGGCCGGTCTTCGCGGCAATTGCGCGAATATCGTCGAAGCCCTGGCCGGCATATTGTGCCTCGAAATCGACGTTCGTCTCGACGCCGATGCCCTTATAGGTCGCGGTATAATCTTGGGTTGCGACCGCCAGCACGCCGCCGCGATTCGAAGCCGAGACCCCAAAGCGCAGGCCGGACGTGTTGATCGCCGTGATCGCGCGCCAATTCGCTTGAATGCCGCCCTTGCCGGAAACGCGCGGGATCGCGTTGCGCAAAGGCGTCAGCACCGGATAGAGCAGTTTCGCCCCGACTTCGAGGTCGTAGAAGGTGAGGCCGGACGTAACGCTCATGCTCTCGGTGAACGTGCTCTTTGCAAGACCGATCAGGCCTTCGAGGCGCGGATCGCCGAGCGGTCTCTGCTGCGCGGACTTGATGCTCGCCAGCAGATCGTGAACTCTGGTTTCAGTGGTCATCCTATGCTCCTGATATCCGCGCTGGAGAGCGCGCGCGTTGCGCTGTTGAGAAAGAGGACGGAGAACGGAAGACGCAGGACAGAGGAGCCGATCTTCGCTCTTCTGCTTTCGGGAAGGATCGGGTCCACTTTCCCGGACGGCGCAGAGCGCCGATCCGGGATCCAGGAGCAAAGGCCACTCCCGATACCTTCGGCGCAGACGGCCCTGGACCCCGGATCTGCGCCCGCTTGCGGGCTTGTCCGGGGAAGACAACGGCTCCTCTGTCGTCTGTCTTGCGTCTTCCGCTACCGCGTCAGAAAACTGCGGCCATTGCGTTGCGCGATCTTGATCGCGAGCAATGACAGCGCCTCGGGATCCGACAGCATGGCCTCGACGCTCTGCTCGAAACCCGCGTCTTCCGCCTTCGAGACGGCGCGCGCGCGACCGCTGAACGGAAGCGGCAAAGGTTGCGATTCGATGTTCTTCACCCGCGCGAGAATATCGGCGAGCGTCGCGGTCAGCAGATCGAGGCGCTTCTCGAAAATCCCGCCGGCGCTCTTTCGCGCGCTGCATTCGGCGCCGAGCTCGACCGCCGTATCGTGCATCGTCTGAATCCGCTCCTGATCGGCGGCGTTATTGCGCGCGCCTATCTTGCGGAATTTCGCCGGCAGCCGCTTCTGCGGCATATTTTCGTCCTCCGACTCGTCGGATTCGTCTTCGTCGTCTTCGTCGTCTTCTTCATCGTCTTCCGGATCGGTGTCTTCATCGTCTTCTTCGCCGCCGGCTTTTGCTTGAGCGATCATATCGCGCAGCGCATCGGCCGCCTGCGCAATCAATGCCTGCAACTGTGCCGACAGATCGGAGGAACCGTCCGCGAGCGCACTGGCATTTTGCAGATCTTCGAGCTGAGCGAGTATGGCAGAGAGCCGCACGACCCCTTCCAGCCCCTTGCGGAACCGGCGCCAGATGCGCGAGCCGTCCGCCTTGATCATTTCGAACCGCGCTTCCGGAAGACAAGGCAGATCGACGAGAGAAATTTCGCTCGGCTGCGCGGTATAGCGCATGTGCCCATCCTTATCGGTCCAGCGCTTCGCATAAGTGCCGCCTTGCGAGAAGCCGGTATAGACGCCTTCCTTCACCTTGGACCATTCGGCATCATCCACCACTTTGGCGCAGACCTCGATCTGCTTCTTCGCATCGTTGAACGTGAGCGAGATCACTTTGCCGGCGGCGACCGAGCCGTGCATAGCGCGCAGATTGCCGAAAGATTTGCCCTGCGTCGAACGGGCGATCTCGCGCGACCATTTCTCGTAGAGCGGCTTGGTCGAGGCGTAATCGCAGATCTCGCCGGCGCGATCCTCGCATTCGGCTGTCGCGATCCCATAGACGAGCCTCTGGCTCGCATCGACCTTGGTGATCGGAATGAACATGTTGAGCTCGGACATGAGGTCTCCTCAAGCAAAGAAAAGCCGCCGGCGGGCGCGCGGCGGTGTTGGATAGCGGCAGATGTTAGGGCCCGGCGTTACGGGAATACGTGCGCTTCAATCATTCCGGCTTGAACGATCCATCATCGAGGCCGTCGAGCAACATACCGGCATCGCCGGCTTGCGGATAGAATTTCGAATCGGCAATGACCTGAAGCGCGTGCCGCGCGAGATCCGGGGCAACTGCAAGAGTGTGCACGGCAGCCTTAAGGCGGACTTGAATATCGCGATGGTTATAGAGTCGAAGAAGGGCGAGTCTCGCCTCTTTGCCGCGGCGTTTGAGTTCTTGGCTGACATCACTCATCTGATCGTAAAGCCGGTTGAATCTGGCATATTTTCCATCCCAAAGGGCATCATTCTGCGCAAGGCCGATCTCGGCGAAGCGGTCGACGAGTTGATCGATGGTCATTTTGGTCAGATCGGCTCGTTTCATGGTGGATTTCAATCCGGCTTGAAAATTCCTTCATCGAGATTGGATAGAGTCATGCCAGCCTCTCCGGCCTGCGGATAAAATCCAGACCGACTGATGTCCTCGATAAGTCTCCGGGCTTCGATTGGAGCGACAGCTAATGTCCGTTTGGCCGCCTTTAATCGAACCTGGATGTTGCGATGATTATAAAGACGAAGCAATGCCCGGCGGGCCTCCGCGCCACGAGACCTGAGTTCAAGATCAACCTCATTCATCTGCTCGAACAGACGCTTGAATCTGGCATATTTGCTGCCCCAGAGCGCATCGTCTTGCGCAACGCCGATCTCGGCGAAGCGATCGACGAGTTGATCGATGGTCATTTTGCTTAGGTCGACGGCTCGTGTATTCATAATTTTGTAGGTTCATTCCGGCTTGAACGATCCATCATCGAGGCCGTCGAGCAACATACCGGCATCGCCGGCTTGCGGATAGAATTTCGAATCGGCAATGACCTGAAGCGCGTGCCGCGCGAGATCCGGGGCAACTGCAAGAGTGTACACGGCAGCCTTAAGGCGGACTTGAATATCGCGATGGTTATAGAGTCGAAGAAGGGCGAGTCTCGCCTCTTTGCCGCGGCGTTTGAGTTCTTGGCTGACATCATCCATCTGATCGTAAAGCCGGTTGAATCTGGCATATTTTCCATCCCAAAGGGCATCATTCTGCGCCATACCGATCTCGGCGAAGCGATCTACCAATTGGTCGACGGTCATGTCAGCTAATTTAGGTTTCTTCACGGCTTGAGTACTCCGAACCTCCTGAGGGCTTCGAGACCAACACGGACTTTTTCATCCCAGCTTTTGCCGCGAAGGTAATCGCGAGGCGATAGCCCACCGTACTTATTATTTTTCGTCATATACCAGCCCGTGATCTCCCAATGTTTCAACGTCGGAACACGCACTTTGTTCTGAGGACCATCCCACATGCTCTTTGGATAGCCTTCTTTTCGCGCCTGATCTTTTTCGACTCTGTGATGAATATCATAGCCTGGCAATTTGGTTTTTGCATCGCGCTGCAGTTCTTCCAGCGTCTTAGGCCGGGTGAAATAAGCTTCGATATAAGGCCAACATTGCTTGACCGCCCATTCACTGGCATTGAGCGCTAGGAGATACGCCTCCAGTTCCGGATCGGAGACTTTTGCTGCCTCCAGAAGCCATCTGACGGCAAGTTTGACAAAAACGTTGCGCAGCTTGATCGATATTGGCCCCTTGGGTATCTCCGGCGGCTCCTCGAGGGGTGGCCCCCCGTTGTGGCCTATCCCGGGCGCCTGATTTGGCTCGACTTTGATTGGCGGCAGGTCGCGCGGCCCTTGAATGGGACCCGTCGCTCGTCGAGGCCTCGAGGTGACCTCCCAAGGTGGCAGGTCGTCCGGCGACGAGCCCGATGGCTCTTGCGCGCTCGATCTCCCTTGGGACGGTCGACTTGATCCGCTCCGATTGGGCGCAACCGATTTTCCTCGCGGCCCACTGGGTCGCCGCGGCGGCGGCTTACCCGATCCGCGCGCAGCCACCGGAACGACGCTCGCTTCTTCCCCATGCGTCGGCCGGAATTGGCCGCCGCGACGCTCCGGCGTTCCCGCCGGCCAATGCGGATGTTTGAGCGTGTCGAAAGGCATGACGCCCTTCGCCAGCGCTCGCGCGGTTTCGACATGAAGTTTGAAGAGCGGCAGATGGAACGCGATATCGCGCTCCGCCCATATGCGCGGGCCCGCGCGCAACGGAAGATCGGGGCACGCAATGCCGAGCGCGTCGGCGACGACGCGCATGAGCAGCGCGCCGTCTTCCGAAATTTGCGTGAGGCCGAGCGCATCGAGTGCGCGCTGCGCCGCGGGCTCGTTGCCCTGCATCAGGCAGCGCGCCGCGCAAGCGATCGCCGGCAGGATTTCGCGATCGAGCGCCTCGGGCCCATGCAGGCGCGTGATCCAGAAGCGAATCGCCTGGGCTTCCGCCGGTAGGATCTCGGCACCGCGTCGCAAGGTGAGGGCAATGCCCGGCCAGATCCAAACAGCGCCCGCTTGGGCAACAAGCGTGCGTTCCGGCGCGCGCGAACGCGCCGGGTGGACGGCCAAAGTCATTCGGAATTTCCCAAGAAAAAAGCCGCCGAAATCGGCGGCTGCAATTAGGCGGGTGACTTAGTCTTCATGCGCCTTGCCGGACGGAAAGCTCAATCCGTCTTGAAGATGCTGTCATCGAGATTGGAAGAGTCATGCCGGCATCGCCCGGCAAATCCAGATTGGCTTTTCTTCCAAGAGCGTTGTCTGGCGCACAATCTCGGCGAAGCAATCAACTTTATCCGTGCTCAACTCTGTGAGTCAGCTCTTCTCATGACATCTCATCGAGCATTCGCAATTTCTCTCGCGCATCCGCCGCTTGCGGCATTCGTTTCATCCTTTGAGCACCCCAAAATCTTTAAGCTATCGCATTCCCCGCTCGTGACGCTCTTCTCCCGTTGCGAGAAGCGGTCCAGCCAAAGAAAAAGGCGCCAAAGAAGGCTTGAAAAAGGGCGCAGCACCGGCGCTGCTGATGCGCGTGTTATGCATCGCAATCCGTCGCCAAGTCAATCGATGCGGGACATGCGATTTTGCGGATTCGCACATACGTGCAAAGAGTGTGCGGAGAGATTGAGCGCTTCAGCCGGCGTTTGCCTCTTCGCAGAAGATGGCGTCCACATCGCCATCCTGCGAAGGCGCGGTATAGCCGCAGGTCAAGCCGTCGATCTCGAAAAGAACGCCGAAACCCGTACCGGCTCTCGAAGGCTGAATGCGCTGATTGTCGCCGAAAATTTCGTCCTTCACATCCTGATAGGAGATCGTCGACCCCTTGAAGATCAGCCAGAGGCCGCGTCGAATCGTCGTTCGGTGGACCGCAATGATCGCATCGGCACGCAGATACGCGCCATCAATGACGATATCGCCAGATTTCATCCCTTTGATTCTCGCCCGCGAAAGATCGAGATCGAGCGAAGCCGCAAGCGCCCACACATTCAGAAAATCCGGGCTGCGGAAGGCTTGAATGACCTTATCGAGAAGCTTGCGGATGTCGATCATGAGCCCCATACGTATCAGGTGCCAACGTCCCTTTATATCCGGGAGGCGTTACCTCGTTGCCGCCGACGCGCAGACAATCGAATGCTCTTCTCGCGGCAGCGAGCATCACGCACGATCATCTTTTTTGTGCACAGGATCCATGTCAAACCAACAACTCGAGTCGCCCAAATCCGGATCGCCGTTAGCCGGATTCCACTCCCGCTCGATCCGCGCGAGGATCGCGGCGGGATCCTTCTCTTTCCAGGGCGTAAAATCCGTCCCGCCGAGATAATCGCCTGGGCGGAGTCCTTGCTCCAGCAGTCCCTTGACGACCTCTAGCGTCTTGTCTCGAACCGCGCGGTTATCGTGGAGTTCAAACGTGTCTCTAACCGTTGCGGCAATCATCCAAAGGCCCACGTAATCTACTTGGACATGCTCCACGTAATCTTCGACGAGATCTTCGATCATCTCGCTCTCGGGAACCATGCTCATCTGGCCGCTCCATTTTCCAAATAATGGATACTCTGTAAGGTATGCCTTTAACTTTTAGATCAACAGCCAGGCCGCTGCTGGACGTTCTCAGCCCCACCCGGCCGGCATCGCCGGGCAATTGAACTAGCGTCCCTTTGTAGCCTGAAGGCGTTACGTCGTTACCGCCGGCACGCAGATAATCGAATGCTCTTCGTGCGGCAGCTTCTCCGCCGCTTGCTACCAGTACATTACGGCCACGGCCGACTCGCCCAATCGGCTTTCCGCCGGGCATGACAAAATTCTGCGCCCTGCGTGGCGACTTTGCCGATTTCGGCATTGATGCCCGCAATGTTTTGATCCGTTGGTACCCAATTCTGAGGAACGATGTAAGACAAATTCGGGTTATGCGGATCCAGTGCCCGCAGAGTTTGGATCGCAACGCCCCACTGCTCTTGCCACGCCTACGCAAGAGGATCGGTGAAATCCTCTCCGCGATTTTCCTCGTCCGGTTCATCGCCTTGCGCTAATTGGTGCGGCGCTCGAGAAACGCTCGCGCCGGCCTTGGCGCGATCGCTCGCTGGCGCCACGCCGACGCAATCCGCGGTCGTGAAACGTCCGCGTTCGTCGTGGTATTGTTTGAACTTCGCTACTGAACCAGCCGCCTTGCTCCCCGCCTCACTCTGCTGGCCCAAAGACACATAGCCGGCGCCGGTCAGCGCCATCGGCCGGTTCGCCGCCGGATCTGCGAGCGGATCGCGGCCGAGCGCGGCGCGCGCCTCGTTGATCGTCAAAATTCCTTTCGATGTATAATTCGAAAGGATCGTCTGCTGCGTCTGCGGATCGATCGACGGATCGGCGCTCCAGGTAAATTCGAGATCCGGCGCGTCGAATTCGCCCGCGATGACGCAATCGATAAGGTCCTTCACCCAGGCGAGAATGGGCGCCAGGCCCTCTTCCTCGGCGATTTCCTTCTGCGTCTCCGCTGTGGCGCGATTGACCTGCTGGGTCAGCGCCTGCGGCGAAATCGAGAAGGCGAAGCAGACGATGCGCGCGAGCCATTCGTCGAACGGGCCTTTGAGATCCGGCTCCTTCGTCTGGACGAAAGTCTTGGCAACCCCGCCCGGCACGAATTTGGCGCGCCGCCGGCGGCCGAGATCGCCGTCGAAATAGGCGTCCCAATATCTCTGATAAGAGGCAATCTGATCCGGCGTCCAATTCTCCGGCACGCCGATCAGCGAATCCGGAATATTGCCTTGCGTGAAATAATCGAGGAGGAACATCTGCCGGCGCAGCGCGACGTTCACCGTCGTGATGATCTGCTCGACCGGGCTCAAGCCGTAAGCGCGATTGACCCTGATATTGCGCGGCCGATAGATGAGATCGCGCACCGAATAATCGACGGCGGGATAGCCCTTGAGGATCTGCTGATAGGCAACGGGATAGATCGTCTCGCCGCCCTCGCTATAGGGCTGCGGCGTGCGACCCCAATCGTCGATCACCGGCTTGATGGTTGCGCCGTCGATCGGCAGAAGCGCATTGAGCCGCCCGCCGCGATCGCGGCTCATATAAAGCGCCGGCGCATCGATGACGAAGAGCTCTTCGAGCAGGATGCGCAGCCAATCGGCGAAAGAATGAATGCCATCGGGCCGCGCGAAGAATTGAGTGAGCGAAGCGGCGCGCTGATCGCTCGATTTTTTGTCGCGCGGGCCGATCGTCCAGGAAAGGCGCGCCACCTGGTCCTTGCGCGTCTCGATGACGAGGCGCAAGAGATCGTAGCCTTCGGCGAGCCCGCGCAGCGTGTGGAACGAGATGGGCTCGTAGACGCGCGGCAGAGTCGAAAGATTATAGCCGGAGGGATAATCCCACTGGCGGCCGACGACGTCCGGCGGTGCGAGCGGCGTCAAGGGCGTGAGCGGGCCGAACCAATCGGCGCCCTGCCCCGCGGCGCCCGGCTGGCCATAGCTCACGTTGAGCTCATAGGGGCTGAGCGGCCAGGATCTTTGGCCTTCTCCACGCTCGGTCATGAAGGGTCCTTGGTATTGGGCTTGCGGCAGTCACGCTCCTTTTCCCGTTCATGGGAGAAGGAGACGGCGGAGCCCCGCCGGATGAGGGTGCATCCCGTCTCTCATCGACGGGAGCCAGCGAGGGTGAGCGGTTGGTCTTCGGCCACTTCCCCGGACGAGCCCGCGAAACGAGCGAAGATGCGAGACCCAGGTGCTTCTGGATCCCCGTTCTCTCTTCGGCCCGGCCGGGAAGCCTTAGGGGTTCCCGCAAGCGGGAAACACGATCATTTCCGCCTCTCGGTCTCGCGCCGGTAGAATTCGATGATGCCGGCGCCGTCGCCCTGATCGAAGAGATAGGTCAGCGCCCAGATCGCCGCGTCCGCATGGTCGGGACTGCCCGCGCCGCCATAGCCCGCCGGAGTGAAGGCGCAAAGCTGATCTTCGAGCTTGGCGAAACGGCCGGCATGATGCACCTGGCGCTGCGCATAGCGCACCGAGATCGGCTCGGCGCGCACCGCCTTGCCGCGGCTCGCGGTGACGAGCCGCACGGGCACATTGGGATCGGCGGCTTGGATCGTCGCGCGCACCATCTCGCCGCCGAAATTCGATTCGGCGACAATGCAATCGGCGCGATATTCATGAAAGGCCGCAACCGCACGCCGCCCCCAAACCGCTGGCGCTTCGCGGCAAGAGCGGTCCGCGAGTACATAGCAATCCCCGCCGTTCGAACGGGCGGCGACGACAATGCCGATTTCATCGGCGCCGAGATCGTCGCGTCCCGCAGCGCCCGACGGATCGAGCGCGACGACCACGGCGGCACGCTCGCTTTCCGGAATATCCTCGAGCTTGCAGCGCGAGGCTTCGATCACCTCATAAGTCCAGAGCGCGCCCTCGAGCTCGTCGACGTATACGCCTTCGTAGAACCGCTTGCGCTGGCGCTCCGGGAGATTGGCGAGGCTTTCGATAAATTGCGGCGAGAGATTTTCCGCATTGTCGCGCGGATTGAGGAAGCAGCGGGCATAATTCTCTGGGTCGGCGACCGGATGCATCGAAATCGGATCGCGCTTCTCGCCGAAGAGAAGGTTCGTCCAATGCGATTTCGCAACCGGGTTCAGATCGACATAGGCGCGCTGCATCACGCCCTCGATCGTCTGCGCGAGCCGCGTGAAGGCGACGAGAGCGGACGAATAAGGTATCTGCGAGGCCTCGTTCAAGAAGATGCTCACATATTCGAGGCCGAGGATTTTTTCGACGCGCTCTTTGTCGTCGAGCCCGCCGACCCAGATCCGCGCGCCGTTCGGCAATTCGAAAAACCCGTCCTGCCGATGTTCCTTGAGCTTGATGCGCGGGAACGAGAGCCGCATCACATTGGGCAGAGTATCGAGCGAGATCGAAGCGCGCGCCGCATTGGCATGAAAGCGCAGGATGGCGTGGCGCGATCCTGGCGCCTTCAAGGCGCGCGCGACAATAGCGCGGACGATCAGGAAAGTTTTGCCGGAGCGTGTGCCGCCGGCAAGGCAAATGTAGCGTTGCGGCCCTTCGAGCAGGCGGCGCGCACGCTCCTGCCCGAGGCTGAACGACACCATGCGACGACCTCGATGAGCCTGGAATGAAAAAGGCCACCCGAAAAGGTGGCCTCGAAAGCGGGCGCAGCAATGGCGCTGCGATGCGCGCGTTATTGATCGCAATCCGTCGCAAAGTCAATCGAGCGGCGCGATGCGATTTCGAGGATTCGCACATAGGTGCGAGGCGGGCGGCGAAAGATCTGGCCTCACTCCGCAGTCCGCTTGCGAGAGAGATGGCAAGCGAGTGATTGGCGTCTCGGCCGTCCCTGGACTTGATCCGGGATCGACCGGCCGTCCGGCCGCATCGCGATCAGTTGCGCCTGGACGCGCGGATCAAGTCCGCGCGTGACACGATGGTGCACCGGCGGGACCAATGAAAAAGGCCACCCGAAAGGTGGCCTCGAAAGCGGGCGCAGCAATGGCGCTGCACTGCGCGCGTTATTGATCGCAATCCGTCGCAAAGTCAATCGAGCGGCGCGATGCGATTTTGAGGATTCGTACTTCGATAAGGCAAGACTGCGGAAGATCGGCGGGATTTTGCGAAGGCTTCATCCGGCCGTCTGGGGCATCATCGCCAGCCGCGTTTGGATGCGCGGATCAAGACCGCGCATGACGATTCATGCTCCGCATGACGCATCCTCCGGCAATCGGGAGGAGGATCAAAACACCGGCACATTGCGCGCGTTGAGCACGCCCGCGAGATAATCGAGCGCTTTGGCGCGCTTGCGATAGAATGTGTAGGTCGCCCACTTCTTCTGTTCGCACAGTCGCCGCACGGATTTTCGCCGCGCGGTATGGAGCGCCCAAAGACTTGTGACGAGCGCCATGCCGGGATCGACGCCGCGCAATTCGCGCAGCCAATCGAAGGCCTTTTCCATTTCGGCGATCTCGGCCGCGGTCGGGCGCAGCACAGTGAAATTCTGCGCCGCCTCGCGCATGCGCCGCTCGGCCTCGGAGAGTTCTGCCTGCGCCAGACGATCCGCCCATTCTATGGCGTGTCGCGGCCAATGGCTGCCCGGCTCGCGCGGCCCGCGCAGCCGCGGCAGGCGGTCGAGCGTGACGAAGGCCTTCACGAGGCGCCGCCCCACATGTTCCGCCTCCCAGCGCGGGGGAATCGTCTCGCGCGTCTCATCATAAGGACATTCGAGCGCGTTGATCTTGAGCTCATCCGTCACGTCAGGCTCCGTCGTCGAGAATGTTCTCAAGAAGGTTCGGCTCGGCCCCGACCGTGAGCAGCAGCACGCGCATCAGTGCTTCGCGCGTGAGCCCACGCTTTTCCGCCGCCGCGTCGAATCGCGCTTCGGCTTCCGGCGGCAGGCGCGGAAAGGCGGGCTTCGATTCGCGAAACGCGAGGCCAAAGCGCTGAGCCTGCCGGTGCACGTTATTCGGCGTCGATGAGATCAAGGGGTCGGCGGCGACGCGCTTGGCGGCAAATCCCTGCCCGATCAGAAAGCCGAGCCGCGCGATGCGCTCGGTCGTCCATGCAGTCTTCGATCTCGACATAGATCCTCCTCTCAATTCGAGAAGGATTTATAAGGTAATCTTACCGACAGTCAACGGTAAAATTACACAATGCGCGCCGCTCAGAATCGGTCAAACTACCGCTATGGAATTGGAAGATGTCCTTGCTCGTGTTGAGAGCCGGCTGCAAGCGCTGGGTCTCTCCGCGCATGCCGCATCTCTCGCGGCAAAAAAGCCGGATGCGATCCGCAATCTGCGGCGCGCGGTGAAGAACGGCGACCGGCGCGGCATAACGACCGAGACGCTCGTCGCGCTCGCGCCTGTCTTGAAGACGAGCGCTGCCTGGCTTCTCGAAGGGGTCGGCGGGCCGGAGCCCGGCAATCATGCGAAAGTCATGGGCCGAATCGGCGCCGGCGCCGAAATCCTCCCGGAATTCGAACAAATTCCGATAGATGGGCTTTATGACATCTCGGTGCCCTTTTCTATTCCGGAGGATTCGATCGCCTTCGAAGTGGAAGGCGAGAGCATGTGGCCGCGCTATGATTCGGGCGACGTCATCATCTGTTGGCGGCAAAGCGAAGATGCGGAGAACGTCGTCGGCCGCGAAGCGGCGCTGCGTACGCGCGACGGCCGCCGATTCTTGAAACGCGTGCGGCGGGGCGCAGCCGCCGGCACTTACGACCTCGAAAGCCACAACGCCGCGCCGATCCGCGGGGTCGAAATCGCCTGGGCGGCGCCGGTTCAAGCCGTCGTTCGCGCCGAGCAGTGGCAACGAATCAGTCCCGACTCGAAGCTGACCCGTGTACGGTAGCAATACCTTGTATAGGTAATATTACCGTATATTCTGGCATCTCCAATTTCGGAGATGCCCATGCTCGAGAGCTTCGATCAGGCGATTGGCGCCCAGGCGCGCCGCACCGCCGCCCACATGGTCAAATGCCGGGCCCGCGATTACGCGCGCCGCCCGATGACCTTGGAAAACCTTTACCCGGGCCTCGCGGCTGCGCGGCCCGATGTCATGATCGCGATTGCGGAACATCTCTTGGAGAGCGAGCGCGCAAATCCACGCCGCTGGTTCGGCTTCGGCGGCGAAGTCGGTGCGCTCAATGCGAAAGCCGTGCAGCTTTTGGGACGTGCGCTGCGGCGCATCGAGGCGCGCGGAACTCGTCAGCGCGAGGCATGGCATGACGAAGGCTATTAGGCCTTTGATTCGGCGCTCTTACGCTGCAGGCGCACGACGACGTCGACCTTGGCGATCTCATAGCCTTCCGGCGGCTCGAAATGATCGGCGAGCTTGCCGCCTTTGACCATCACGTCGGTGATCTCGCCGCTGTCCTCGAAATAGAAATGGCAATGGTCGGTCGTGTTGGTGTCGAAGATCGTCTT
>Ga0209062_1001702_pt1 | contig 35207 bp, 30 predicted proteins | sample Coa_R2_2_FD_187158 | JGI IMG/M metagenome (GOLD analysis project Ga0209062, IMG submission 187158) | Surface soil microbial communities from Centralia Pennsylvania, which are recovering from an underground coalmine fire - Coalmine... | ecosystem: Environmental > Terrestrial > Soil > Unclassified...
CACTGGCCGGGCTTTCGTGTTTCGGGTTGTCCGTTTTGCGGATAGCCGGTTAGAGCGATCTAATATATACATGCCGCCGTATTAGCCGAGCGAGTACTTGACGCCCGGCTCCGCCACCGCTATGCTATGAAAAGCATCAAGAGTTCCGGCCAGGGCCGGACGGCAACCCTACATCTATGGGTGCCAAGGCGAAAGCCAGATGAGGCTAAAGCCAGATGCGGAATCGGAGGATTCAAAGATGGCTCAGTCACTACCACTAACTCCAAAGTCGTACCAAGTAATCATTCGCCCCAAGCACCAGCCCGACGATCTAATCAGTGCACCGATTTGGTTTCCTACACCGGAAGAGGCGCGGGAATTCGGAGAGCTGAGCATCCGCGTACTGGGCTACTATATCTGGATTGATGCCTGGAGGATCGTCTCCTGCGAACTGGCGCCAACCCACACGTTGAAAGACGGCAAGGTGATTCGACTGGCGAGCGCACAGGTTCAATGAGCCGGTCGTTGGCGCGGGCAGGGGGCAAAGTGCGCGAGGTATCGGTACGAGAATTCCTTACTGACGACGAAATACGGCAGGCGCTCATCCTGTACGCCACCATGAAAGCGCAGAATCATTCTGGCTTTGCGAAACGGTTCTCAGAGCAGGTTATCGCGCCGAACATTAAACGCATCAACGCCGCGCTTGGCCAAGAGAATGACCCGCTGTACTTGGCTTACGCGATTGAGTCCGCTCTGGAAGAAGCAATCAACTTTGTCAAGAATGCGTAGTTGCAGGCCATGCCTGAGCATCCGGCTATCCGGGCATCGGCAGACTACCTGCCTGCGTAGGATGGCCGGATTTGCACCATAAATGCCTCAGGATCGTTCAAGCCAGGCCAAGGCATACACTCACAGATAGGGGTTTGGCCACCGGGACGCGTAAAATCGTCTCCTATGGCTTCTGGTGGGCCGAAACCACCCAGCGAAGCTACTATCCCTGTCCCCGTCCGTTTTCCGGACGAAAAATTAGAAAAATCAGGACATCCGAACGCGAAACCTATCCCCTCCGGATCTCCTCCTGAAGGTCACGGTTCAGGCGAAACATTCTGCCGAATCCAGCCGAAAGGTTCCGCCGAGGGTCGGTTGAAAGGGCCTAGTTTTTACATCAAGGCCGGTCTCCGCGCGGGGGAATATTTATGTATTCCCCGCGCGTGGGCGAACTGACTTTTCGATTAGTTCGCACAAAATTTGGGAGCGAACTGAAATGGGCTTAAGTCTTTTAAAAAAGAATACGATAGCAACAATGCCTTCAGTTCGCCCAAAATAGCGTTTTTTGTTGTGGGCGAACTAAACCCAAAATCAGTTCGCCCAAACTTGGGGAACGAACTAAGCGGTGTCTTCGCGAGACAAAATTTGAAGCTTATTGCTCGTGTTCAAACGCCAGCCGCCGCCCCGACCACCCTTTGGGCCAGGAGCAAGCCGAACGACTACGCCGATTTTCTCCATCGCGGCCAGAGATTCACCAACATCCTGTTTGCGAATGTCTAATTCAGACGCGATGTTTTCGATAGTCGTTCCCGGGTTGTCGGCGAGATACTTTTCGATCCGTCGCCGTAATTCAAACTCAGGATCGAGGCCGGAACTGACGACTTCATACGTTACCGCCTCAAGACCAAAATTCATCTTCAATTCGATCTCTTGGTCTGCGCCGTCTCGTGACTTGAAGCCGGTGAGGGAAACGTAGGGCTTTCCGTTAAGCTCATACTTTTTCACAAACAAAGCGTTTCCGACTGCGGCCGTAATTGCCGTGCTGCCTCGGTACTTGCGTGCGTTGTCCTTGCCGGTTTTGGGGACGTGGTGAAGTATCAGAACTCCCGCCGCGCCCGCTTGAATCAGCGCGCGAACTTCCTGAAAGAACTCGGTCATATCATCCGCATTGTTTTCCTCACGTCCTGTTCGGAAATCTGTAAGCGAGTCAATGATGATCAACGGTTTGATTTTGCCGCATACCTGTAACAGTTCTGGGTGCGTCAGGTCTGGCGCGGGCGGGTCTGTAAATAAGCACATGATATGAACGTCTTTACTTTTCCTAAGATTGCCGACAAGACTCCGCCGCAGGCTCACGGTTGCATGGGAGTTTTCTCGGTCAAGAATCAAGACGGGATGCTTCTCGCACCGCCGGTCTATAAACTTGCCACCCGTCGAGACGCTATCGGCAATGAAGTACGACAGATATGACTTACAACTGCCGAAGTCTCCGGTCATGAGGGTGATCTCGCCTTCTGGAACTAAATCCGGTACAATCCACTTGAGCCGCTTGTATGGCAGAGCATCCATAGAGGCCGGCTTCCTCCAGAAAAGCGGGATGCGGGACTCTTCGCATAGCCGGTCAATCTCCGCCTTAAAGCCATCCTGAAACTTGACGAACAGTTCGCCAACGTCTTTCGCGCCAGTCCAAGTCAAGCGCGACACCTTGTAAGGTGGCAAAAGCTTCATCCATGCCGCCGCATTTTCATCGCCTGCTCGATCTTGATCGGTCGCAATGAAAACATGGCCGTTGAAGTTTTTTACTGCGTCCAAATGCTCTTGAACGATATTCAACTCGCCACGGTTGAGGCTGCCGGTCGCCGATGATACCGAAACTACAGCATATTCATCTTCTAGGCGTGCCTGCGCCATGACACAATCAAGCTCGCTTTCGACAATTAACAGCCTTCGAGCAAAGAAAAAGTTTTTCTTTATGTTTTCGACACCGTAGAGTTTGCTATTAGGCTTGCCGAAGGAACGAAACTTGTCAGTTTTCGCATCGGCTTTGTCGGGGTCTAGCGTGCGAAAATTTACGTCCTCATTCGAGTCTGAGTACGGGATGGCAAGGCACTTTCCCAAGCTAGGAAAATCAAAGACACCGAGACCGGCATCGAGGGCCGCTTCCAGAGTGATGCCGCGTGAGGCAAGGTATTCTTGCGCCTCTTTGTCTTTTTTGAGCCGAGCGGTTCCGGCTTTGCGGTCGTATTTTATTTGCGTCCGAAGATGGGATGTGTTTGCGGATTCCGTCGAACCTTCGGATTCGGATTCAGATTCAGAACTGAAACCTCCGAAGCCGCACTCTTGGGCAATTTTTTGTTGGGCTTCGGTGAACGTGAGATTGTCCATTTTCTGGACAAACCGAATCACGTCGCCCTTGTTCTCATTGCAAGACCCTGCGAAGCACTTAAAAAACCACTCGTCATCTTTCTTGAAGATAGTCAGTGATGGCGTGTGATCATCGTGCCACGAGCAGAGGGCTTTGTATTCGCCGCCCACCTGAGTCAACTCAAGCCGTAACTGATACGGCTGGATACCAGCGTGCCGTTTCAGCTTTTGAGTTTCCTGCTTATGATCGCGTTTCATTGCATCCCCTCATTTTCGGTCAAAAAATAAAAGAGCCCGGCCTGCCGGGTGACTAGTCCACACGACCGGGCCACGGTTCCCTCTGAGTTGTGAACGGGAAAATTGTAAAACTCGGTAGGTTCACAACTCAGAAGATCGGCTCACTACGCCAGGGGTCAGGCTGGCTTGCCGTAGGGATTCGCTGCGGGCTCCTGTGGGCCGCTAGTATCTCCCCACTTCTATTTTCTCACGGGTTTGGTGCTTACCGGCCGGGCCGCCCATTTTTCAACGATTTTAATGTTCCGTCCGCAAAGCGGACGGGTCAGGCTAGCCTGCCTGCCGGGAGGTCTGCCCTACTTGCCATAGGCATACATAGGGCATACAATCCGGTCTGTGAAGCGAGTCGAGCTATTCATGAAAGAGGGCCAGCTTCAGAAGTTGAGGGCGCTTGCCCGCAAAGAGGAAGAGTCGTGGGCTTCGGTAGTGAGGGACCCCGTAGACTTTTATTTTCTCACGCTCGAAGCCAACGCGCCGGAACTGACGATAGGAAGTAGAGGGGTGCGGACTAAGCCGCCGCACAAAATTGCGTGTGGCAAGGAAGTGCAACGGAGGGGCTATGGCGGTATTCAGACCAAAACGCAACGGTGATAGGCGGGGCCGTTTTCACTATGATTTCTACATAAATGGCCGCCGCTACCAGGGTTCAACCGGCCTGGCAGACCGCCGCAAGGCTGAGCGGTACGTAGAAGAGTTGAAGGCGAAAATTCGGCTCGGTGAGGTTGACGAGCATGGGAAACCTCTACAGAAGCCTGAAGCGCCTACGTTGCGGGACTTTGAAGAGCAATTCATAAAGTCCATCGAAACCCGCAGCGCCGAGCATCCTGAAACTGTCGAGTTCTACAAGACAAAAATGCGCCGCCTACTCGAATTCACGCCGCTAGCAGGTGCCCGACTGACACAGATCGACGAACGCTTGATTGAATCTTTTGTTCAGCACCGCCGCCGTGCGGTAAGTCCTGGCAGCGTCAATCGTGAGCTGGCGACCTTGCCCCGCGCTTTGAGGCTCGCTTATGCATGGCGGCTTGTTGACCGTGTGCCTAAGATATCCCTCCTGCCGGGCGAGAAGGCGCGGGAATTCGTTTTCAGCGATTCGCAAGAGGCAGCCTACCTCGCCATCGCGCCGCAACCTTTGCGAGATGCTGCCGTTATCCTTCTCGATTGTGGCTTGCGGGTCGGAGAGTTGCTTCGGCTCAAGTGGTCCGATGTCTGCCTTGAGCCGGTAGCAGACATGCCATATGGCTGTCTCCGCATTCTCCGTGGCAAAAGCCGGAATGCCCCGCGCGAGTTGCCCATCACGTCGCGGGTTCGGGCCATCCTCGAAACCCGGCAAGCTGGCAACAAGTCACCATTCGTTTTCACGAATGAGTCCGGGTCGGGGCCGTTATCAGTTTTCACCCTTGAGGCCCAACACGCTCGGATTCGGAAAATACTGAAGCTTGACGGTGCGGTGATTCATAGCTTCCGGCACACCTGTGCCACGCGCCTGGGTGAGGATGGACTGGACGCCGTGGCCATCATGCACTTCATGGGGCATGGGTCGTTGAGTGTCAGTCAGCGTTACGTGCACAAGACGGCGGCAATGATTGCCCGCGCCGGGGCCGCGCTGGAAGCCCGGAACCAAAAGGCGCTCCCCGGCCCGCATGGAGTCCCTGCCATTTTCCCTGTACAAAGCAGCTTGGCACATCGACGAAAATATACAATGCATTGATAATAAAGGAGCGCGGGGGTGGCGGAACTGGTAGACGCAAGGGACTTAAAATCCCTTGTCCCACACGGGACGTGCCGGTTCGATTCCGGCCCTCCGCACCACTTCTTCAAATGACGTGAAGAGTCAGCCTTTCCAATTCAGTTCAGCATCGGGACGACGAATGTAGGCGGGTGAAAGTTCGGAAAGTGTGATGGGGTGCCCCTTTTGATGCGCACGGAGCGCCACTGTTGCGATATCGTGAAGCAGAAAGCTTTTCACGTGTTTCCATCGAAAGGCTGGCGCAAACTGCCGCTCGAGCTCCCGTGCAGCTTCATCGGTCTCTCGCACCACACAAGTGACGCTTGATGCCGCAGCAATCTGAGTTTGTAGGAGAGATGCCAGGTGTTCAGGCTTTCCTACAACCCCCTCTCCGGTAAGTTTGAACTGGGCGCTCCGTGCCTCTTCACGGTTTTCGCCATTGGATGGCATCTTTGGTGGATCGGAGCGGAAAATTCCAGCATAAAATTCTCCACGACGCGCGTCCAGAAGAGAGACGGCATAATCCGTTTCCGGCTTTGCCTGCTCCACCATCGCCTCAAAAACCGAGACACTGCGCAAGGGTTTGCCAAAAGCGTTAGCCCATCCCTGGGCTGCGGCCAAACCGACGCGGATGCCCGTGAACGAGCCTGGCCCTTTCGCCGCAGCGAACAAATCAATGTCCTCAAGGCGAATGCCGCTCTCTTGCAGGATTCTTTCGACTTCCTGAAAGAGGAAAACAGAATAGTTGGCCTGCCCATCATGCGCGGCGGTCGCCAAACATTCGCCATCGCGAAAAATTCCCGCGCCGCCCCACTCGCTGGTCGTGTCAAAGGCAAGAATTAACATTCCCTCACATTATAAGGCAGGCCGGGAAATCACGTGAAAAGTGCGGCAGGCTTCTGCGAACGCAGCAAGGTTCCGGGAGACTGCCTGACTGAAGATTACAGAATCCGGTGATGTTCTTGCCTAGCGCTGGCAGCTTGCCGGCCTTGCGAGGTGGTGCCTCGGGGGGCACTACGATCTCTGCTTCCCTCGGATCACAGGCTTCCGAAGACCCCTATGCTAGAATATCTTTGTTCATTTTCGTCCCACGGATGATCTGACGGACTGCTATAAGGCGTCGTTCAAAGAAGACGACAACGGCCGACTGCAGTCGGCTGAGGCTCTTCGGCGGAGGGATCCCGGATCTCCTCATGCACATTTCAAGTCACTGAGCAAGGCCATGGTTGAGACAGTCAAAACCACTTCAAAGCCGCTGGAGTTGACTGAGTTGTTGAGCCTTCTGCTCGAAGTCAGTGAGCGGCTCAACACGACCCTTGATCTCGATGAGCTGATGACGCGCATCGCCGAAATGGTGAAGAGCGTCATCGATTATGAGATTTTTGCCATTCTTTTGCTTAATGAAAAGACTCAGGAACTCAGCGTCCGTTTCAGCGTGGGGCACCCGCAAGGCACGCGTGACTTGCGAATTAAAGTGACCGAAGGCATTGTGGGCCGGGCTGTTGAGACACGACGCTCGGTGCTGGTGAATGACGTTTCGAAAGATCCTGCTTACATCCAGTCGTTGCCGGCTGTGCGCTCGGAGCTGGCCGTGCCGCTGATCTTTAAGAATCGCGTCATCGGCGTCATGGATCTGGAGGCCCCCTGGCCGGATTTCTTTACCGAGCAGCACCAGAACCTGTTGGAGCTTTTGGGCGGACGCATCGCCGCTGCCATTGAAAATGCACGTCTCTATCGGCGCAGTCAGCGGCAGGCGCGCACGCTGCAATTGCTCAATGAAATCAGCCGGGAGCTCAGTTCTGTCCTCGTGCTGAATGAGTTGCTGCGCAAGATTGCGGCTTTAACCAAGCGGCTGATTCACTACGATCGATTCAGCATCCTGCTGGCGGATGAGGCCTCACGCACCTTCAATGCCGTCATCTCCGTGAAGCAGGAGCAGAGCACACCCGAGAAGTTCACGGTGCACTATGAGCAAGGGATTGTCGGCGCGGCCGGGGCTTCCCGGCGACCCGTGATTGTCCCCAATGTTGCGGAAGATCCCCGCGCTGTCTTTGTTGATCCGGAAATGCGATCGGAACTGGCCGTGCCGCTGATCTATCGCGACCGTGTAATCGGGGTGGTGGATATGGTGAGCGCGCAGCAGGGCTACTTTACTGAGGAGCACGTGCGCATTTTTTCGACGCTGGCTCCGCAAATCGCCATTGCCATTGAAAACGCGCGCCTCTATGAGCGCGTGGTGCGCAGCGAAGCCCGGATGGAGCGCGACCTAGAACGCGCGCGAGAAATCCAGGCGCACCTGATGCCGCCTCCCAATCCTGAAATTCCCGGACTGGAGGTTGCCGCACGGTTTCGTCCGGCGCGCGAACTGGGAGGCGATCTTTATGATTTCCTCAACTACGGCAAAGATCGCCACGTATTGACCATCGGCGATGTCAGCGGCAAGGGCGCACCGGCCGCGCTTTACGGCGCGCTTGCCATCGGCACGTTGCGCAGCCTCGTGCCGCAGCGGCTCAGCCCGCCCGCTATGCTGAAAAAGCTGAATACCCTTCTCGTGGAGCGAAAGATTGAAGGACATTTCATCACACTGACCTATTGCATCTGGGACCCGAAGTCTAGAATCCTGCGCCTGGCGAATGCCGGAATGCCGCTTCCTATCCTCGTGCGCGGGCGACGCGCGCATTCCATTCGCGCAGAGGGCATTCCCCTGGGATTGCTGGACCATGTGGAGCATGAAGAAACGTCGCTTCAATTGGAAAGGGGTGACCTGCTGGCGATGTTCTCGGACGGGCTTCTCGAGGCTGTGAATCCTCGGCGCGAGGAATTCGGAGATCGCCTGGAACAGATCCTGCGAGAGAATGCGCATCGCGCGGCGGGCGAAGTCATCAAAAAGGTCTTCGCGGAGATCGCTAAATTCGAGCAGGGTCGCGCTCCTCGAGATGACCAGACGCTGCTTGTGGTCAGGGCGCGATAAGGTAGACTGAACGGTTGGGTGAGAAACGCATCCATACCGTCATTTCGAAGAGCCGAAGGGGACGAGGAGTCAACACAGAAGTGATGATTGATGAGGGAACAGTGGCAAGAGATAAAAATTGCCCAAGCGCGCAAACCGATTCTTTGCTTGGCATTCGCCACCCATCACTTACCACTGCGTCACTTCCGTTTGGGATGACAGCGAACGGGCCCAGCATGATAGCCCTCAGTTTTTTCCGTAGCCTGTTAGACCAGCAGAGCGAAGTCTTGAAATAGCTTCCAGTCGCTACACATTGATGCAACTCTCATTCAACAAATACCTTGAATACCGTACGGGGAAGCTCTTTTGCGAAGAAACCTCTCTCGAATCGCTTGCCCGGCAATATGGAACACCGCTCTACGTCTATAGCCAATCCGCCATTCTGGAGAATTTCCACACTTTTGAACGGAACCTGTCACGGGTTTCTTCATTGGTGTGCTACTCAGTCAAGGCAAATTCCAACCTGGGCATTCTTCACCTGCTACGCGAGGCCGGCTCAGGCTTTGACATTGTTTCCGGCGGTGAACTCGCGCGCGTGCTCAAGGTGGGAGCAACCCCTCAAAAAATTGTCTTTTCCGGCGTGGGGAAAACGGAGTCTGAAGTGGATGCAGCGCTGGCGGCCGGCATCCTGATGTTCAATATTGAGTCGGCAGGCGAGTTGGACCTGGTGGCCAGCCGCGCTCGCCATCAGGGGTGCCGGGCACCCGTCTCGATTCGCATCAACCCGGACGTCGAAGCCGAGACTCATCCTTACATTTCCACCGGCCAGACGATTCACAAGTTCGGCGTCCCTAAAGAAGACGCGGTTGAGCTTTACCGTCGCGCCGCGAGTTTACCGGAACTTGAGATTCGTGGCGTTGCGTGCCACATCGGTTCGCAGATTCTGGATATCGATCCCTTCCTGAAAGCCTTCGATGAAATCAAGGGACTGGCGGACAGCCTGTGCGCCAGCGGAATTTCGATTGAACACCTCGACCTCGGTGGCGGCTTCGGGATTCGTTATGCGGATGAGGCTCCTCTGGAATTAGACGGGCTTGCGAGCGGACTCGAAGCGCGAATCCGCAACACGCCCTATCGGCTGGTGGTTGAGCCCGGCCGGGCCATTGTGGGTGATGCTGGTCTGCTGCTGACGCGCGTGCTTTACGTGAAGCGAAGCCCGCACAAGAATTTTGTGGTGGTCGACTGCGGCATGAATGACCTGGTGCGGCCCGCGCTTTACGGCTCCTTCCATGAGATTGTGCCTCTCCGCCAGGGGTCGGACGGCAGGCTTTGTGCCGATGTGGTGGGCCCGCTCTGCGAGACGGGAGACTTTTTGGCTCAGGACCGGGAAATTCCAGAAACTCAGCCGGGCGATCTGCTGGCCATCCTGACTGCCGGTGCCTATGGTTACGTGCTTGCCTCGAATTACAACACCCGTCCCCGCCCCGCTGAAGTCATGGTTTACAAAGACCATGCCCGCCTGATCCGGCAACGCGAGACCGTGGAAGAACTGCTCGCCCGCGAAAACCTTTAGTACCGAGTTATAGGAATCCAGCCGACTACTGAAAAACCCCGACCCTGCCCTTCTGAGCAGCCAAAGGTGACAGGGAATCTCCTAAGCCTTTTTCCAGAACGAGATTTCTTCCCATCGCTTTACTCTGGGTCGGAACAACAAGATTCAGAACTATTTCTCGACAGACTGTTAGAATCGGCAAAGTGCTTCGAGGTTATGCGATTGGCAGACAACTTGGTGTTTGAATCCCTCCCCAGAGCGCGCTAAAGTAGGGGAGTCAGCGAATAGGTGTTTACTGGATAGGGCAGGGCGAGGCACATGGGCAGTTCACTCTTGACTCCAACCCAAGAAAGAGAAATCCCTGAGAAGGATACCGGCGGCTTTGGGAATGGATCGGATGACGACGGCTTCGGAGGCGGTGGAGACGGCTGGAATTCAGGAGGCGCGATTCCGGCCAGCGTTTCGTTGAGCGGGGTGTGGGTGGCGATCCTGGCCATTGTCATGTTTTTCGCCTCCCTCACCAGCGTCTGGATCATTCTGAAAGGTTCGTCCCATAACTGGGTTCCCACCACGCTGCCCCACATTGTTTATGTAAACAGCGTCATCCTTCTCGTCAGCAGTCTGACGCTGGAATTTTCCCGCGGCTCTTTAACGGCGGGGCTTTCACGCCGCTTCCTCGTCTGGATTTACATCACTCTGGGTCTGGGAATTGCTTTCATTGCGGGCCAACTCATGGCCTGGAAGCAACTGGTTGAGCAGGGAATTTATCTGGCAACCAATCCCAGCAGTTCTTTCTTTTACCTTCTCACCGCCGCTCACGGTTTGCACCTGCTGGGCGGAATCTTTGCGCTGGCGCTCGTGGCGCTCCGCGGCCCGGGCATCGCCAAGGGACATAGGAGCCGTTCCCTCCTGGAGGGAACGGCCCTCTACTGGCACTTCATGTACGGACTTTGGATTTACATCCTGCTGTTACTGGTCCTGAACGTCTGAGCTTTCATCTCTTCGCCTTCATCTTGGGTCACAGCCAAAGCAGTGCTCGCCGGACATCTGACAATTGAATCACTGGTTGGCGGAATGGTTTGGCTTGCCCAGCCGCTATGCTCGATGCCAACGGCCTGCCCTCCTTGAGTAGGGCCCCTTCGGATGTTATCCTCGAGTATCTATGGCTGAATCTGTGACCATCGCGCCGGTAGCGGAGTCCACGGCAGAACTGGAACGCCATCGGGCGTTGCTGGAAGTGGCGGAAGCCATCTCGCTCAATCGTAATTTGCCCGGACTCTTTCGCAGTCTCGCCGAGCTTCTGCAGAAAATTGTTCAGTTCGATTCCCTGTTTATTGTGCTCCATGACGCGGAGAGCAACACCATGCGCCTTCATGCTCTTGAGGAACGCCTGAGCGAGGCTACGGATCCTCCCTGCCTGCAATTACAGGTTGAAGAATCGCCCGGAGGGCTGGTCTGGAAAACACAGAAATCCTTCATTTTCTCGCGGGATGAACTAGAGACCCGCTTTCCGAAAGTGAGAGAGTTAGTGTGCCAGCGGGGAGTCCAATCCGTTTGCATGCTGCCACTGACCACCGCGCAGCGCCGTCTGGGCGCGATGGGTTTTGGGAGTTCACAGCAGAATGCTTACAGCGAGGAAGACTTGGTGTTTCTTCGCCAAGTCGCCCGGCTGGTGGCCGTTGCGGTTGACAATACACTGAACTATGCCAGCGCGCAATGCTATCAGCGGCAACTGGCGCGCGAGCGCGATCACCTGCAGGCGCTGTTTGAAATGACCACGGCGTTGGTCTCCAACCTCGATATTGGTGAGCTTTTCCCTGCCATTTCAGCCTGCCTGCGCCGCGTTGTCAAACACGACTATGCCAGCCTATGCCTGCTCGAACCAGATCAGGAACGCTTGCGGCTCTACGCGCTGGATTTCCCTGCCAGCAAGGGGCTGGTCCAGGAACAGATGGTGGAGAAAGTGGAGCGCGCTCTTCCAGGGCGAGCGGTGATGACCCGAAAGCCCTACATCGCAACCCCGGAGGATATGGAGCGCCTCCGACAATCTGAAGTTGTCCAATTACATTTGGAAGAAGGGCTGAAATCAGCGGCTTTTATTCCTTTGATCAGCCGCGACCGCGTATTAGGTACGCTGAATGTGGCAAGTCTCCAGCCCGATGCGTTCTCGCCGGATGCAATTGATCTGCTTGCTCATGCCGCCAATCCGGTGGCGATCGCGGTAGAAAACGCACTGGCCTACCAGCAGATTGCCAATCTCAAGGACCAGTTGGCGGAGGAGAAACTTTACCTGGAAGATGAAATTCGCACGGAGTACAACTTTGAGGAGATTGTGGGCGAAAGCCTGGCGCTAAAACGCGCGCTCCGACAGGTAGAAACTGTGGCGCCAACTGACTCAACAGTTTTGATTTTGGGAGAGACTGGAACCGGGAAGGAACTCATCGCCCGCGCCATTCACAATCTCAGCCAACGGCGGGAACGTACGTTCGTCAAGATCAATTGCGCGGCCATTCCTTCCGGGCTACTTGAAAGCGAGCTCTTTGGGCACGAGCGCGGAGCCTTCACCGGCGCAATCATGCAAAAGATCGGTCGGTTTGAACTCGCTCATCGGGGGACTCTGTTTCTCGATGAAATCGGAGATATTCCTCTTGAATTACAGCCCAAGCTCCTGCGTGTGCTCCAGGAACAGGAGTTTGAACGACTGGGCAGCGCCAGAACCATTCGGGTGGACGTCCGCTTCGTTGCAGCCACCAATCAGGATCTGGCCCGCATGGTGGAAGAGCATCGCTTTCGCAGCGACCTCTTCTATCGCCTGAATGTTTTCCCGATCGCAGTCCCACCGCTTCGCGAGCGCCCGGAGGATATTCCCTTGCTGGTGCGTTATTTTGCTCAGAAATATTCGCGCCGGATGAATAAGCGCATTGAAGTGATTCCTGCTGAATCCATGGCTGCGCTGATGGAATATCACTGGCCCGGAAACGTGCGCGAACTGGAAAATCTGATTGAGCGCGCGGTGATCCTGACCCAGACTTCAGCTCTTTATATTCCCCTGACGGAGCTGAGACCTGCGCGCCCGGATGCGTCCGCCTCCCCTAAAACGCTTGAAGAAGCGGAACGCGAACACATCTTGCGTGTTCTGCGCGAGACGAAGGGGGTGATAGGCGGTCCAAACGGGGCGGCAGCGCGACTCGGCATGAAGCGGACTACGCTGCAATCCAGGATGCGGAAACTGAAGATCACGCGCCAAGATTCTCAGGTATTCGGATAAGGCTCAAACGCGGCCGCGCAGCTTGCACCCTCCTCGACCTTTGGCTCCGGCGGTCATAGAACACTGCTAAGCTCGCGCTCTCATCAGATCGTTCAGAGCCAAGAGCTTTCGGCTCGCGGCCCCCACAACCATCTGAAATGCACCTTTGGCAAAGGTCTGGTAAGCGCGCCTGGGCAGGTTGGTGTAGGATTGCTTTCCCTCCAGCAACTCCTGCAACAGGTTCATAAAGGCGGGACTGCGTGAGCAGAATTCGACGAGACGCGTCGTGGAAGGCCTGCCGAGGAAGTCGCCGTGATAAAAGCGTGGCGCAAGCCGAGCACCCATCGCTAACCTTCGACCAAATTCACGCCAGATGCGCGCAGGATAGCTCTGTGGAGTGTCATCGAGCAGCGACTCCGCCAGCAGTTCCCCGGACCGCATGGCAAAATAAATTCCTTCGCCCGTCAGCGGGTCTACCAGGCCTCCGGCATCGCCGCTCATCGCCCATCCCTCGCCTGAAAGCTCCAGCTTGTTCCAGCCCTCTGAACCCAGCGCAGGAAGCAGGTGGCTGAAAACCGGCGCTGCCTCAGCTGAATAGCCAAAATTTTTCATGAAACTGTGAAGCCGCTCGCGCAGCGCCGCCATGCCATTTTCGTTCAGGTTGCCGCAGATGCCGACCGAGAGATGGTCGGTTCGCGGGAAGGCCCAGGCATAACCCTCAAAATTCGCGAAGAACTGAATGCGCAGCAGGGAATCAGAAGCTGGAACGTAATAGCCGTAGGTCAGCATAAAATCTCCTGACTGGAACCGGGGAGCCAGGAAAGAGCGCAATGGGCTGCGCGCACCGCCAGCCAGCACCAGGAAGTCTGCGGGGTAGGCATGATTCCGACCTTGGAGCTTCCATCGCCTGCCGTCGCGACAGAAACTCCTGATGTGGTCCGCAATAATCTGCGCCCCAGACGACTCAGCGCGCTGCAATAGAAGATTGTTCAACACCGAGCGGGAATAGATGACAATCGGCATGCGGAGATTGAACCGCACGGCCTCGCCGCCACCGGCAATGAATTCGGCTTCCCGAATAACAGTGTGCGGTTCAGAGGCTTCAAGCAGAAAAGGGTAGCGAACGAGCGCTTTTGCAGGCAGCCCGCCACCGCAAGGTTTTTCCCAGCCCCGCCTTTCCTCAAACACCATCACATGCCAATCTCGCTTCCGCCGGTTCCTGGAAATTCCTGCGCGGAGGAGCCTTTCAGCCGTCATGGAGCCCGCCGGCCCGCCGCCGATGATTGCAATGGATCGCACTTCTACTCTCTCCAAAGCCGAGGATAACATGTTCGAGAACTCATATCTTCTCTGAAGTGGACCCTCACTGTGAAAAGTTCACGAATCGCTCCAATCCGCCGAAAATTACCATAGAATGAAGGAGACGCCCCGTGACGGATGACAGGTTTACGTTCAGCGAAATCGATCTCGCCGCGGCAATTCGCAATTTGCGCCAGGCCCTGGGCAGATCGCCGGAAGTGATGGCCCAAATCCTTGGATGCAGCCTGCCGGCTTATCAAAAATGGGAAGCGGGAGATCTCATTCCCAGCGGTGATTGGCTCATCAGGTTACTTCAGCTCTGCCCTAACGAGGAGACTCGGATGGCCTTTCGTATTCGCGCCGAAAGACGCAGCGCTCCGCGTGAACGGCCTGAAAATGCTTCTCAAAGAGAGGGACCTTTATCTTCCGCAGAGAGGCGAGAATATCGCGAAATGGCCCTGCATGCTATCGAGATCATCTACGAATGCGGCGATGCCGGAATTCAGGCTGCGGATCGGCGGCTGCGCGACTTTGCGGAGAACCTCGTGGGAGCAGCGCGTTACTATTCGAAGCTCGTCAAAAACGGCAACCCCTAAGCAGCCCGTCATCCATGCCTGATTCCACATTTCGGCGACTGCTGAAGCAATTCAGCCATCGCTCACGTGCCAGAAAGTTTGAGCTTCTTCGGTCCCTCTTCCGACCCACGCCCGAGGATCGCGTGCTCGATATCGGCGCGAGCGGTGAAGTCTTTCTTCGTTATACTTTTGAGGACGTATACCCCTACCCAGAAAGAATCACCGCCGGGGGTTATGACCTTCAAGAGGTCTCAAGTGCACGGAATTACTATCCCAAACCATGCTATGTGGTCTTTGACGGCTGCTCCCTGCCGTTCCGCGATGCGAGTTTTGATTTGGTGTTTTCCAATGCCGTCATCGAACATATATTAGGCGAAGGCCGCCAGAAGCGGTTTGCTGAAGAAGTGATGCGCGTGGGTAAAAGCTGGTTTGTGACGACACCCAATTACTGGTTTCCCTTTGAAAGTCATTACCACCTGCCTTTCATCCAGTTCATGCCTTCCTGGATGCAGCGACCCTATAATCGCCTGCTCGGAACCCATATCCCCAAAGGCGCGCTTCAGGAACTCGCTTTGCTTTCTGCCCGCAGGTTGCAGAAACTTTTCCCCACCAGCCGTATTGCCCGAGTCAGGGTCACCTTCTGGCCGGAGACACTCGTGGCCTACCACATCGATCCTGCCCGCCGCGACGCCAGAGCAGAGTCAGAATGATCATCGGATCGTTGAGAATTTATAAATCGTGACTTCCTGATATGTCTGTCCGGGCTTGAGTTCCGTAGACGGGAAGTTCGGATGATTGGGCGAATCAGGAAAATGCTGAGTCTCCAGCGTGAATGCGGAGCGATAACCATAGACCTTGCCGTCTTTCCCGCGAATGCTGCCGTCGAGAAAATTGCTGGTGTAAAACTGAACTCCCGGTTGAGTCGTCCAGGTCTCGAGCACCCGCCCAGATTGCGGATCGACCACCCGCGCCGCCAGCACCAGGCCAGGCCCCTTGCGATTCAGGACGAAGTTATCATCGTAGCCTTTGGCAAACTTCAACTGCTGGTTATTTTCGTTGATGCGGGCGCCAATGGGAGTGGGTTTGAGAAAATCAAAGGGAGTCCCCGCCACACTGCGAAGCTCACCGGTGGGAATCATGGTAGCATCGATCGGGGTGAACCGATCCGCATTGATCATCAGAATTTCATTCAGGATATTTCCACTTCCCTGCCCCGAAAGGTTGAAGTAAGAGTGATTCGTCATATTGATCACCGTATCCTTGTCAGTCGTCGCGGTGTACTCAATGTGTAGGGCATTATCGTTTGTCAGCCGGTAGACAACTTTCACCGAAAGATTTCCTGGATAGCCTTCCTCGCCGTCCTTGCTCAGATAAGTGAGTTCGAGCGCCGGCGGGGTTTGCGAAAGCTCGTGCGCCTTCCATACCCGCTTGTCAAAGCCTTTTATCCCACCATGCAGGCTGTTGGGGCCATCATTGATGGGTAGTTTATATTCAACCCCATCCAACTTGAATCGGCCTTTGGCGATGCGATTGGCATAACGGCCCACGGTGGCCCCAAAAAAGGGATCCTTGCCAAGATAGCCCTGTAAGTCATCAAAGCCGAGGACCACATCGGCCATCTTCCCATGACGGTCGGGCACGACGATTGAAACGATCCTCGCACCGTAATTGATGATCCCCACCTGCATGCCTTTGGGGCTGGTAAGCGTATAAAGGCGTATCACCTCGCCGTCTGGCATCCTTCCAAAAATGCGCGTACGAATCCCCGGCTTCGCGGAGGGGCCACCGGCGGCAAAAGTGCCGGCAACGGTAAGCGCGAGTCCCAGCAAAACTGATAAGCATTGAGCGCGTATCATGAATTCTCCTTATTAAGTTCGAGATTTCTCGCTTCGCCCGAAATGAGTAAAACACAAAACTTTTCAGCCAACGGTTAAAGCCCGCGGCCCGTGAGCCTATAAACTCCTTTACAGGCTTCCGCTAACTAACCCATAAAAGCCGTCGGAGGCGCATTACGTTTTGCGAAACACCTTATTCGGAATGCTGATCAGGCAATAGGCAATGACGGCAAAGACAATCAGTGACAGCCAACCGCCCCAGCGTGGCACAAACGAGAATTGCGCGTGGCCAGTAAAGAGATACGTAATGGACGGGATTCCGGTAATGAAGATCGTCGCCAGAATGATCCCCATAATCGCTTCCCCGGCAATGAAGCCAGAAGCAATCAGGGTACCGCGCTCCTCGTATTTTGCTTTCTGCTCTGCTGTGCCCCGGCGCCTTCGTGCTACGCCATCCGCCACCCATTTCAGCACACCACCCAGAAAAATGGCTGAAGTGGTTTCAAGCGGCAAGTACATTCCCACAGCCACCAGCATCGGCGACGGCGCCTCGATCATCACCAGCGCGATCCCCAGCATAACGCCCATCAGCAGCAGACCCCAGGGCATTTGTCCGCCCACAATGCCCTGCGCAAGCTGGGCCATCAGACCGGCCTGCGGGGCAGGCAACGCCAGGCCACCGATGCCGCCGGTGTTCAGATTCGCCTGATTCAGCACAATAATGGGAAAAAGCAGGAAGAAAGCCAGGGCCGTAACACTAAAAATTTCCGCCAGTTCCATTTTCCACGGTGTACCGCCCAGGATGTATCCGGCTTTGAGATCCTGCATGAGGCTGCCGGACACGCAGCACGCACAGCAAACGACGGAGGCCACACCCAGCACTGCCGCAACACCGCCAATGCCTTTCACGCCGATGCCCACCATCAGAAGCGCTGCAACCACCAGCGCCACCAGCGTGAGGCCGGAGACAGGATTATTGGAAGAACCCACCAGCCCGACCAGGTAGCCGGCGACTGCCGCCAGAAAGAATCCGCTTCCGGTCATCACCAGCGCGGCCAGAATCGCAGCGTTCCAACTGTGGGCAAAGTGCTGGTAAATGACGGCGATGGGAATTACCAGCGCCACGATCGCCGTGATGATCCATCGGATGGGGATATCGATATCCAGTCGCGTCCATCCCGCCGTCAGGCGTCCGCCCTTGCCCGAGGCTTCAAACGCACCTCGAATGGAGCGCAGAATCGATTCTCTCATCCGGTAGAGCGTGTAGACGGCGCCCACCAGCATTGCGCCCACCGCGATTGGGCGTACGACGTTGTACCAGACGGTGTAACTCAGCACATCCCAGGGCGCGATGCCGCCCGGGATGGTTCCCCCCAGGCGACGCGGCAGGTCTGGATCAATAAAGAGCACCAGGGGGATAAGCAGCAACCAGGCCAGTACTCCACCGCAAAACGTGATGGCCGAAAGCCGGGGGCCAATGATATAGCCGATGCCGATGAGCGCCGGAGAAGCCGACGGAGTGGTGTAGGCGACACCCCCGGTATATGCCACGGTTCCGATAGTCTGCTTCTCGAAACCGAAATAAGAGATAACTGACTTGGGAAAGTCGGCGAAAAACGAAACAGAGTCCTTAAAGAATTGCAGCCCCTTCTCATCTTTCAGCACTTGCAGCAGCGCGCCAAGGCCCATGGCACCAAAGATGTACCGAGGGGCATCGGCGGCGCCTGCTTCGATCTGACCAGCCTTCACGATTTCAGCGCTGGCCGTGCTTTCTGGAAAGGGCAAGTCGGATTCCACACAGAGCGGACGGCGCAGCACGATGATGAAAAAGATGCCGAGTAATCCTCCCGCAAGCAGGATCATGGCGCTCACCCAGAAATGTGCGCGGAGGTCTACCCAGAGTCGATGGCCGCCGACGTTCACCATCAGGAAGGCCGGAATGGTAAAAATAGCGCCCGCCACGAGTGCTTCACCAACGGAAGCCGCCGTGCGCGCAATGTTCTGCTCCAACACTCCGCCCCGAAAGAAAGGCAGACGAAACAGCGCAATCGCGATGACGGCGGCGGGAATGGTTGCGGCAACCGTCTGGCCGGCTTTCATCCCCAGGTAGGCATTGGCCGCCCCGAAAACGAACGCCATCAAAATGCCGGCGATAACGGCTTTGAATGTGAATTCACGCTCGGTTGAATCATGCGGAACAAAGGGCTTGAATGTTGACAAGCTGAGCCTCCTCCAGGGGGCAGAAGGTGGAATATAGCACGTCAACGCCCAGGGTGGGAGAAGGATTAACGACGGTGCGCCCAGCTCGCCAGAAGGGGGGATCTGAAGTTCATGATCTTTGCGAGGCGCAAAGCTCTGCCAACAGATTGCGCCACGCAGCTCTTTCCTGCGCTGGAGCGAACAGCGGGCGAAGCTTTCGGCAACGTTTCCGGAGTGTACTCAGGAAGGCCGAATCGCGTTCTGCCCGCGCGAGCAGCGTGGCAAGCTCATCGGTGCAGCCCACGGTAAAGTAGCCGGGATAATCTTCGCCGAGGATGCCGACTGATCCTGGAATGCGGGAAGCAATCACCGGCGTGCCGGCAACAATCGCTTCTGACAGAATGTTGGCGCCCCCCTCTAGCTTGGAACAAAGCACGCAAAGTTTGCTTTGCCGGAGAATGCGCCAGACTTGTCCGGAAGGCTTTTCACCGAGCCACCGGTAGCGCGGGTTTACTTTCATCTCCGAACGCGCGTGCGCGGCCATGGCCTGTGTCATGGCCGCGCCTAAATGAAGGATGCGGATGCGGGAGGATGGAGGAAGTCGTCGCGCGGCGAGCGCTGCGCGGAATGGATCTTTGACCGGGCGTAAATGCCCTGCAACGCAGACATCGAAGGTGCGAACGTCTTGATTCGAGCGCCCCCTGATGCCGCGCTGGCTCGGTGCGCGGGCGGATTGATAGATCACGCGCGTTTTTTCACGCCATTCTGGCTTCAACGCCTCAAATGCCTTGGGCTGGAGCGTCACAATGCGCGTTGCAAGATCGAGAGACTGCTGCGCCTTTCGGCTGCGCGCAAGATCGCGATAGAGATCGGTTCCCGTAAGCGCAACAATCAGGGGCCGCTGCGGATGCTCGCGGCTGAACTGGCGGATAGCAGGATAACTTCGGCGCGCGTGCAGGGTAACCAGAAGGTCGTAAGTTTCCCCGCCATAAGTTTGCATCAGAGTGATCCGGTGGCCCAGGCTTTTAAGAATCTTTGCCCAGCGCAGCGCCGTAATCCGGTTTCCATAAAGAGACCGCGGAGGCGCTGGAGTCACAATCCCGATTTTCATGGGCTTTCTCAGGCGAACGAAGGCCCCTTGCCACCTCGATAACGAATCCCCGACGATACGCAAAGGCAGGAGGATTCGCTGCCACGGTGGCGTCCCCACCGCCGAGGCAACCGAAATAAAAAACCGGCGCCGGGGAGCCACCTGTAGTCAAGTGTCTGGCTGAGAACGGTTATTCAGTAAAGTGCCAGTTCCCTCCAACACAACGGGCTACCTCTGCACAGCCCAAGCCATCCCGTCGGGTCCCTTTCCCGGATAAATACGACCGATTACTTTCAAAGTGCTCAGATCGATCACGGCGACATAATTATCCGGGCTGCATGCGACGTAAGCGCGCGAACCATCGGGCTGCATCAGAATTCCCGCTGCCCCATGGCCGAGCGCCATCCGCACAACCTGCTTGCGTGTGTGCGCATCGAAGATGGCCAGATCTCCTCTCTCCCCGCCCAACAGGCTGGAGGCGAACACGTACTTGCCGTTGGGCGTGAACCGGACTCGGTTGGCGCCCTGGAGGTGCGCCTGCAATGTCTGAACAATTCTCTTCGTGCCAATATCAATGATGGAGATCGTCCCGTTCTGCGAAGCGGCAGACCACAGTTCACTGCCGTCGGGTGAAATATCGAAGCCCTCGGTGCCCACACCCGTTTGCAGCACAGTTTGCCGCCAAAATACCCGGGACGGATGCGGGCCGGGCCCGCCCGGTCCGGCAGGCAGCAGGGCCCTTTGACCGCCTACCCTGGGCAAAGGTAATGGCCCTGGTCTAGCGGTTACTTTTTCAATGATGCTGATGGTTCCGGAGTTTACGTTTGACGTGTAAATGTGATCGAGATTTCTGGAAACTTCGATCATGTGCGTGCGCATCTGGCCGGTGCCCAGTATCCAATCGATTCTGCGGGTGAGAGGATTATACCGGCCTAACACCTCATTCACCTCGGCAGTAAAGTACAGTTCGCCCCCAGCAAAAGCCAGGCCGTGCGGGCCCAAGAGGATGCCCAGGTCTATCCGAGGCAGCGCTTTCTGTGCAGGCAGATTGACTACGGAAATTGTGTGGTACGCACCAAAGCCGTAATTCGAGATGAAAGCCAGTCTCCCGTCAGGAGAAGCAACGACCTCATGCGGGTCAGGCCCGGCTGGCACGTGAGCCACCACTTTTAAGGTGACTGGATCGACAATGGCCAGCGCCTGATCACTCTTGGCCAGCACCAGTAAGGCAGGCGAAGGTGTGTGTTGACCCCAAAGCACTCCGGCTGCCAGCCCAATCAGAGCAACCATACAGTTGATACGGAGCCTCATCGGAATTCTCCTGACTGCTTTCTGCGACTGACCATGAAATTTCACGCGCTCCACAAAGGTCTTTGCTTTGCGAGCTGCCGCTAGTTTACGTAAACGCTATTTTTTGAAATCCGGAATTGGAGATTCAGCTTGGGTTGCGTTTCTGCCGCGCCATGCCCTCCTCAGCGGATAGCAGCGCAGAGTCTCGCATTCCAGACACTCTACGACTCGTTGTCCCCGCCAGGAGGCACCCCGCGAAGTGGCAAAACAATTGGGTCCTCCCTGCTGATCAAACCGCGTACTATAACGCGCAGGTGCGAAAGCCAGCCCACACATCGCGGCGATGAGGCTTATAGAAATTGCGATAATTATTACTAATCAGCCCTGAGCGTGTTACCCAGCATCCTCCGCGCAAGACTTTGTGATCGCCGAACCAGGGAGCGGAATACTCCTTGTAAGGGCCGGCCGAAAAGCCAGGATAAGGACCAAAGTCGGTGGCCGTCCATTCCCACACATTGCCGATCATCTGCCGACAGCCGAAGGAACTATCACCGGCAGGCAAGGCGCTTGCCTCCACGCAACCCATGGAGTACCAATCCAGATTGGCGCGGTCCGGCGTGGGTGAATCATCGCCCCAGGGATACAACCGCTTCCGAGGGAAAGCTCGCAAGGCAGAGTTCACTCCGCTTGAGTTCGATGCTGCAGGTTCCACGCTCGCCGCCATCTCCCATTCCGCTTCAGTCGGCAAGCGCCGATGCGCCCATCGGCAATAAGCCTCGGCCTCATACCAGTTGACATGAAGCACCGGATGGCGCTCTTCGAGTTTCACCCATGTATCAAAATTCCGCCGCAGCCAGCGCCCGTTTGCTTCCTGCTGCCAGTAGACCGGATGTTCGGCGTGCACCGTTTCGCGCCAGGCCCAGCCTTCGGAAGACCACCATTCGCGCCGCCGGTATCCGCCATCCTCCACGAAATCCATGAATTCCGCGTTCGTCACTGCCGCCCGCGCAATCCGAAAAGGCTCTACAAAAACCTCGTGCGCCCATTGCTCGTTATCAAAAACGAAGGGCACGTCCGGCCCGCTACCCAGCAGAAACCATCCACCGGGAATCTCGATATCGCCAAGGCTCTGGAATTGGCCACTCGGGTTCTCATTCTTCCGAGACCCGGCTATACCAATGCGCGGCGCAGGATAGGCCAGCGTCTGCCGGGTATACGTGATGGCTTCGGCGTGCATATATTCGTGGTACAGGGCGAGTCTCAAGAAGTACTCTTCGCCGTAACTGTTCGTTTCCTTTGTGACCTGCTTTGCTGAATAAGAGGGATGGATGATGCGGTCAAGGACCTGCCGTACGTATTTGAGAGTTTCGGCCTTGGAGGGCAACGGAAGGTCCCAGCGCGTCTCATGCGGGATGCGGGCGGAATCATAAAGCTTGTCACTCTCTGGCCAAATGGGTGGCAGGCCACGGGAGTGGCGCAGCACCCAGTACTCCTGAAACCAGGCTACATGACCGATCTCCCAGCGGAGCGGGTTCACAATCTCCATCCGTGGTCCGATCATCTGTTCGTCGCTCAAATCCTCGATCAGTTCCAGCGTGCGCGTCCTTGCCTCCTCGAGAGCGGCGAAAAGCTGTTCCGTGGTCGATAGGCGGGTCAGTGCGGCCATTCACATAATCTCCTTGTGCGCAGGCAAAAGCCGCGCGTATACCCCTCGGCCTTGCGGTCATCGCTCGGCTCATCCCGCGGGATGCTGAGGCCTTGCAGAAAGTCCGGGCGGGCTTCGGTGAGGAAGATGATCGTGAGCGCCGCTTCGAGCTGGGCATAGAAGAGCCGCTTTTCGCGGCCTTCGCGCGTCCAATAGCGCAGCAACTCAAGCGTGGTGCGCGTCACGCCGGGGAAGCCTTGCCCGCTCCACGATTCCAGGCGCTCGCGGATCAGGCTCACCAGCGCCATCTCGTAACCTGCCGGATATTCTTTCGACCGCCGGAGCAGCGGCGTCTCGGTCCACTCTTCTTTCTGATCCCGAGGCGGGAAGACGACCGGCGGGCGCCGGCCGTCCCGTAGCTCCGGTTGCTCGCCTTCCTGGATGTACCAGTAGCGGCTGGGCTTCTCAAACGGCGAGTTTAGTATCGGCTGCGATACTTCCGCGTACTCAGCCATGGGGCTACTCCGTTGTGAACCTGTCCGCCGCCAATTGGACTAAACCGAGGCGGGTGCAAACTCCCGAATATCCACCTCGACCCCTGCCTTTAGGGTTTCACGAGCGGATTCCAGTAGAACTCTTGTCACTTCTGCGCTGACGTAGGCTTCGCCGCAGTTTTCGCACACTTCCGCCGGTACTTTGCGGATAACGAGTGCTCCACCACCCCGCTCCAGCGTCACCGTCGTATGCCCTGGCCGCGTCTCCCCGTGCTTGCAGACTGCACATTTCATTTTTCGCGCCTCCGCTCGAACCCGGGCTCCCAAAGTCCCGGGTCGGGTTCGTAAGCCGTAATCACGATTATTTCACGCTCCGCCGTTGCTGTCACAACGTGAATGGGGCGATTTTCCGCGGCCTGCTGCTACTTTGCCTCGCTGAGGCTCCTCACCACCAGCAGTTCATTCCCCCGGTCGTCGATCACTTTCACGGCAATCTGCCGGTGCTCGCCCGCCTCGAACGGCGCGCTCATCGTCCCGGCCAGATGATCCCAGACCGTTTCTTCGTATTCCGCCCTCAGCGCTTTCTTCAGGTTATCCCAGGCGCTGGTGCGCGGGAAGAATCCCTGCGAAACGTGAAAACAAAGTCCGTTGTAATGTGTATCGAGAACCAGGCCGGGACGTCCTCGCCCTGGCGCTGGTGGACTTCCATGGTGACTGGATCAAACACGTCAAGCCCGAGCAATTCCACCTGGTAGCAGCCGTCCTGCAATCTTGAATCTGCCACCTGCGATCCCGCACCAGCAGTGCTCTGGAATTTGGAATCTGCAATTTGCGATTCCGCGCCAGCGGCTGGTTTCCGGGAAGCCGCACCGCCATCTTTTCCCACCCTATGAATCTTGATCTCCGGCAAGCCGCACACGCTGAAGATCTGGCTGCTGCGCATGTTCTTCAGCAAATCGCCCATCATCAAATCGGGCGTCGCCTGAATGTACGTAGCCGGGATGCCCGCCACCGCATCACAGTTCTCGATCAACTGGCGGGCGTTGGGCTGAATGGCAAAGCCGATCACGTAGAGATGGGTGTAGTTCTTGAGCGCGGCTTCCCTAGCGGCTTCCTGCACCAGCCGCTCGCTGACGGCGCCATTCTCGGGTCCAAAAACCAGCGCCACGGGCTTGGCTCCGGAATCTGAAATCTGCGATTCCTCCGATGTGGCGCGCCTTGAGCCGCCGGACGCCTCGGGGGAAGGAGAAATCCCATTTCCTTCCACTACCGCCTCCGCAGAAAGTGAAAGCGTTTTGGCCGGTGGGCGGATGTTGCGAAGCGTCACGGTGCGGTTGCCGCTGAGGCGCAACACCGGCGACTTGCTCAGCACTTCGAGCATGCGGTCAACGTAAGTGGCCTCGCCTTCTTTGGAATCTGCAATCTGAGATTTGTTATCTCCGGCGTCAGCCGGGATGGGTGTGGGTATCGTTCCCTCCACGCAGAACGGCCCCGTCACCCGCGTGATCTTGTTGTCCACTTCGGGCCGATCCACCAGCACTTCTTCCTTGGGCGGCTCGTTATTGGCGATGGATTCGAGCGTGATGTGCGGTACAATCCCACCGATTTCTTCACCCTTTTTGTTCTGCTTGCGGACATAGACAAAGCCGCCCGCTGGGCCGCGCGCTTCGTCCTTCAATTGGTACCAAGGGAAGGTCGCGGTTAAGAGGCGTTGGCGGGCAAGCGCGAGGGGCACTCGGCTCGTATCAATCGTGATCCACCTCCTGCCCCATTGCTCGGCCACGTAAGCCGTCGTCCCGCTGCCGCAGGTAGGATCGAGAACCAAGTCGCCGGGGTCGGTGGACATGAGGACGCAACGTTCGATTGCCAAGGGGGCCGTCTGCACGACGTAGATTTTTCCTTCCGTTCGGCTCTGGATGCCACCGATGTCCTCCCAGATGTTTGCGAGCGGGAATACCGGAAAATCGTCAAGGAACCGCACGTACCTTATCGAATTCCCTTCAATAACAATCCTTCCAACCTCGGCCAAACGTTCAAGGCCTTCCACTGTGGTCTTATAGTGCATTCCGGCTGGCGGACGCCAAATTCGCCCCTCGTATTCAAATGACTGTTCGGACTCCAGCGCACCTTGCGAAGTCAGTTGGTCCACTGTTGCAAGACGCTCTGATTCGAAACGCCCCGGCGGTATGGAACCAAGTTCCCGGACTGGCCTGTACTTCGTCGCCCCCTCCTCGCCAGCCTCCTTCTGCCCGAACAACTGGCGGTACTTCAACCGCTCTGCGTCCTTTGCGTACCAAAGAATGAAATCAGCTATCGACGAAAGTGTCTTCCCCGAGAACCCTGTTGTCTTGACGAATACAACGAGACAAATGAAATTTTCAGGACCAAATACTCCGTCCATTACCTCACGAACATGGTGCAGATTCTCATCGCTGATCTGCACAAAGATACTGCCGCTTGGCGCGAGCAATTCGCGGCAAAGTAAGAACCGGTCGCGCAGGTAGGTCAAATATGAATGCAAGCCAAGTTCCCACGTGTCGCGGTACGCCTGCACCATTTCCGGCTCGCGCGTCATATCCTCATCATCGCCGTGGGTCACGTCCCGCTTGCGCACAATGGGCTGGAAATTCGAGCCGAACTTCACTCCGTAGGGCGGTTCCATATAGATCATCTGCACCTGCCCGCCCAGGCCCTCGTAATGCAGGAGCGAATTCATCACCACCAGCGAATCGCCCAGAATCATCCGGTTCACCCACTTGTCCCGATGCTCGTAGGCGCGCAGCACCTGGTCGGTGATGGAATGCTGCTGGTCCCCGAACAGGCTGTACATATCCATCTGCTTGTCGCGCTTGTGGCTGGTGAGGGTCTCAATGATCGCTTTGGTGGAAAGCCGCTCGTGAACGAACAGCGGTATGGTAGGAACATCAAACGAGAGCCGCTCAGCCTTGCCCGCCCAGTTCAAAAACGGCTGCGAGAGCGCCTTAAACCTCTCGATTGCGTCTTGAAGGCCGGTGACGGAGCAAAACTCTCTGGGTTTTCCATTCGCGTCCCTGCCGTAATAGAAGCGGCGCGGTTCTTTGAACCGGTGGGGTGGCGGCAGGGCGGCGGCTTCCTCGATCACTGCAAGCAGCCACTCGCCGAGTTCCCGCGTCCCATTCTGCCCGTCCCAATCAAGCGCCGGAGAAAGCGAAGAGTCGTAGCGGTAAGTGACGGGCGGTTTCTTTTTCTTGAACTGTGCCTGCGTGCCCACATCCGGCCGCATCGGGCTTTCGGATTCCGGGTGCTTGTAGCTTTCCGCCTGCTGAAGCCTGGCGGCCTTCTTCGCAACTCTGACCTTCGCTTTCGCCATGGAGTTCCTCTTCAGTCAACAGTGGAACGCATCATTAAATCAAAACCGTCGCCAAAGTTCCAGCCGGAATCTGCTGCGGTTGGCGATAAGATGTTACCCCGGAAGCGCGCGGGCCTGAAGTTGACCCTAACCCGAGGTTAGCCGCAAACGATCTGTCGCACATCCTTCAAGAGCACGAAGAGATGCATCGGATCAGTGGGCGACGGGACAGAGTTCTATCGGGACCCCGGAAGAACTGGGCCGCAACTCTGTAAAGAAGCTTGCCGCGTTAGTTGGTAAGCACCAGCAGTTGCGCGTTCGCCGCCAGCACCTCGCGCGCCACCTCTTGAAACTTGCACCCTGCCTCCACCCGCCGCCGCGCCTCCGCCACCTTATCCCTTCGAATCCCCACGATACGCCGTCGGCCTTGGGCCATGAAGATAAGCGACCAGGCCTCATGGCCTCGGTTCTGCGCACAGTGGCAGCGCGGATTGCCACAACGGGTGTAACTGCGCTTGAGGGTACCGGGCAGAGGACTGGCGAGAATCGCAAAAACGCCGGAGCAAGATCGCTCTGTTCAGTTCCGTCCAGGCTGAGGAACGCCGCGCCGTGGAAGCGGCGAAAAACCAGGGAGTACGAGGAGTCTGGAGCCCTTCCACCGCGCCTGGAATCCGTCATACGGAGAAAGTTTCCCATTCCCTCCGCGGTGGCTAGGGTGGAAACCGAGAATGTGGAGGATCACTGATCATTCCGAACAAGCACACGTGCAACGAACAGGCAGCAGTTGAACGCACTGGGTTCCCTGATCATATGGCAGGTTTGGCCCTGACGAGACCATAGACCAGCCCGAGCCAAAACTCATGTAAAATTTACATTTGCACAAGGCGCAGTATATCCCTTTCCTGATCCACCATTAGCCTCCTATTCGCAAGATTCCACGCCGCTTATCAGCTTCTTATTTCGCAAATTTGTAAACTGGCATTTGGGTTGCGCAGTTACATTGGGGTGCCTGTAGCTACAGGCCTGGGAATTTGACCCCAAAAGTTTGGAGGTGCTCATGAGACCCAGTCCTATCAGGGCTTCGACCACACAGAAGTCATTTTGCGCTCCAAACGCAAGTGGCATCGCGCTGCTTCTGGCAACGGTACTCTTTGCATCAGCCGTCGTGGGCACAGGAAATGATCAAACATCGAGGCCTCTTAATCGGACGCAAGTTCTGGGATTGGTGGCGGGCGGCGTGGCCAACCAGCGTGTCGTGATGCTGGTCAAAGAGCGCGGGATTAACTTTTACCCGACGCGTCAATACCTTGCAGAACTCCGCGGTGCGGGCGCTGACAACTCACTCATCAAAACAGTTGAAGAGGCTGCTCCAGCGCAAGCTTTGCACACGCGTCTATCAGCGAAGGATCGGTCGGTTGAGCAATGCTTGACACGCGGCGCACGCCTGACACTGGCAAAGGATTATCGGCAAGCGGAACGCGAGTATCGTGCGGCAATAAAACTCAGACCGAACGACCCCAATCTTCGATTTGCCCTCGGATACGCCCTTTCGGAGCAAGGGAAATGGATTGAAGCCGCTGCCCAATACAAGGCCGTGTTGGAACGAGACCCGGAGGATATCGCCGCTCGGAGCAATCTGGCGGTGGCGCTCAGCAAGGCGGGAAACGTCGACCAGGCCATCGGGCAATATCGATCAGCCCTGGCAACGGAGCCTGATGTGGCGGCGATTCATGATAATCTCGGACTGGCCTACCGAGACAAAGGCGAGATAGATGCGGCGATTACTGAATTCCGAAAGGCACTCCGCTACAACCCGCGCGATGCGCAGGCTCACAATAATCTGGGGGTTGCCTTGCAGGGCAAGGGAGAGTTAGACGCTGCAATTCGCGAATATCGGAGTGCCCTGCAATTCGAGCCCGATTGCTGCCAGGTCGAATATAATCTTGCGATCGCGCTGGAACTTAAAGGCGATCCACAGGGGGCGGCAAGAGCCTTCCGAAAAGCCGTGAAAGCCAAACCTAATGATCCTCTAGCTCACTTCGGCCTGGCCACCGCCCTGGAGCGCGAGCGAGATTATCGTAGCGCGCTCGTTGAATACAAAATCGCCTCCCGGTTGGCTCCCAACGACCCAACCATCCGTAAAAGCTACGAAGCGTTGCTAAGCCGGACTGAGAATAAACAGGACCATGCGACTATCGCCCAGCGCAAATAAGCGGGAATTTCCCACCTTCAATTTCACGGCGAGGCAGCCCTCTTCGCGCGGCTTCAAGGGGCGCAGACAAAATTTCGAGCGTCATTGGGGTCGCCCGTTCCTTTATATCTGGCAATCTCCGGATAGGGACAAAGCGGACGCGTCATGAGGGCTCCGCTCGCCGAATTCGCAGGATTGCGGTATTTCGTGGCGATGATGTCGTCCGGGGCAATTCCGCCTTCCACCCATCGTTCAAGTGCGCTGAATATGCTATGTTGCGGGTCAAGTTTTGCCCCCTCAACGGAAGCACCAAAGGCACTGGGGCCTGGGCCGAGGGCGCAATGCTGCACTCCAGGCGCCATATAAAGGCGGAGGAAATCGCGGGTTTGGTGGAGCCCCATGCGCGCTACGACACTCTTGTAGTAGTTCACAGTATTGACCGGCGCGATGGCGCTGTCATTCCAGCCGTGGAACATGATGAGCTTTCCCCCATGCGCTTTGAAGGTGCTCAGGTTCGGATCGGTGGCATTCAGGATGCGGGCCAGCTTCCGATCCGTAAGTTGCACGTCGGAATCGAAATTCAGCTTGCGATAGTCCCAGTCAGGATTGCTGAACACCATGTTTGAGAAGAACTGCGTGCCGAACGCGAACAACAAACTCTTCTCGGGCGCGGAACCCGTAATCCAGGGTGCCCATCCATTGTTCCCCAATTCGCCCCCCGGCTCGTAACCCGGGAAAATCTGCTCGCCTCGGGAGTTTCTGGGTCCACGATAAATTTTTTCAAGTGCAGTCACTTCCGGAGCGGTCAGGCAACTGTTGGAATCCGCACTTCGGCACAGGAGCGTTGCGGGATTAAAGTGGCATCTTCGTGGGTCGTTCAGAATGCCGTCGGTAACGCCATCTTCGGCATCGCAGGCCGCAAGCACAGCAGCGCTGATGGCCGGAAGTTTGCTCGGCGGAATATAACTGACAGCATGGGCAAGGGTTGCCTGGTCAACCCAAACCGCTGCCGTCAAAAGATGGGTCCAGAAGTTCGCTGGAGCGCCGGCAATAATCCCGTCATAGTCCTCGGGAAAACGCTGAGCCTCCATCAAAGCCTGCCGTCCGCCATTTGAGCAACTGGCGAAATAAGACCAGCGAGGCGCAACGCCATAAAAGCGCTGAACGATAGCCTTGGCCTTGACCGTCATTTCATGAATTCCTCGATAACCGAAATCAATCACTTTTTCCGGATGCCCCAGTGCCCAGCGTCCGTCCGTAGCGCTGCCAGTGTGACCGGTATCGGTGGAAGCGGTGGCGAAACCCATGCGAACCGCAGATGCCAGCTGCTCGTATTGAATTGAACCGGCGAAGCCGCCGTTTCCCGCGCCGTCAAACTTGCCGTTCCAGCCGGATACGGGCATCCATACTTCAAATCTGATATTGGAGTCTGATGTGGGCTTGATTGTGCCCGCCACGCGGCAAAACGCCGGAACATCCTTAAATTGGGGGCGCGATGGCTGGAAGCCACCGGCGCCGACTTCCTGAGCCAGCGTGATGGTCGTGTGCGGAAGTTTAAGATCCTTCAGGCTTGCACAAGTGGCGCTGGCAGCGCGAGCAGGGCAGAATTTTGCCGAGGCTAACATGATTGCGGCAATGAGAAGAGCTGAAGCACGATACCTCATAACGATTCCTTTCGTGTGCAATGTCAAAAGGCGCCATTATGGCGTCATGAAAGTAGATTGACCAAGGCCGCCTGTCAAGATCACTCGTCCACGGCTTAAGGGAAGATCCACTTGCCTCACCCATTGTAATCCCTTGCTGCGGGGCTTTAGCCTTGTGGCTTGCTCACACGAAAGCCATAGGTGAAGCCTGCCACCTTGAACCAGAATCGAGGCGGCTTGCGTCACAAGTCGCTCCATCTGCCCCACCGCTCGGGCTGTGGCTGCATCAAATCTTAAATCGGAACCAGAGATTTCCTCTAATCTTTGTGAGCTTACACCTACTTTTTCAAACCTGCATTGCCTCGCCACCTCTTTTAAAAACGCCCGCTTTTTGGCCACGGGTTCAAGCAGCGTGATTTCAAGTTCCGGAAAGATGATCTTGAGCGCGAGACCCGGGAACCCGGCGCCGCTTCCAATATCCAGCAGGCTACCGCGCAATTGCTCATAGCGCGACAAAAACAGACTTTCCCCAAAATGACGTGTGACGCATTCTTCAGCATCTCGAATCGCCGTGAGGTTGATTCTGGCATTCCAGCGCAGAAGCAACTCAAGATAAGTCTTCAGCCTGGACACTTTTTGTGAATCAAGTTGCAACCCAAAAGGCTCTAAAAGCTCCTGAATCCTGTTCTCACTTGGCGCCATCGGATTGATTTTAGCAGCGACGTCAAACACAAATTACGGCACACAGGTATGGTAAGATGGCGAATCTTCAGCCGGGAGAATCCATGAATCCAACGGCACGGTTCTTCGATGAAATTCGCTCCGGTTTGAGTCGAGTTCAGGTGAGCCAGGTTCGGACGACGGCGGACATCATTGCTCAGACGCTTGAGAACGGAGGCATTATTCACACCTTTGGGACAGGCCACTCAGCGCTTCTGGCACAGGAACTATTTTACCGCGCGGGCGGGCTGGTGGCCGTCAATCCCATTCTCGATCCGAAGCTTGGGTTTGAATGCGGAGCTTTTGCAAGCACCGCTTTTGAGCGATCCTCGGAAGGCGCGGCCGAGCTTGTGGCAAAGGCTGACTTTCGTCCGGGGGATGCCGGGATTGTAATCTCAAATTCGGGCCGGAATCCGCTGCCTGTGGAGATGGCCTTGCGCATGAAATCGGCTGGACTCAAAGTGATCGCGCTGACGAATCTCCAGCAATCCCAGGCCAGCGAGTCTCGTCACTCTTCAGGAGAACGGCTCTTTGAGATTGCAGATGCGGTGCTCGATAATTGTTGTCCATGGGGCGATGCGGCTGTAGAAATTGCCGGGATGCCGCACCGACTGGGCCCCCTCTCGACAATCCTCGGAGCGGCGATCTTACATGCGGTGATCCTGGAAGCGACAGCGCAACTGGCAATGAAAGGAAAGCCGCCCGCCACGTTTATGAGTTCCAACGTGGGCAGCCTGACTCAGGAGGACCTGCAACATCTTGCCACGCCTTATCAAGACCGGATTCGATACTATCAATCCACGGGGAATGTTTCATAGCTTTGCACCGCCCGAATCCGATTGCTGAAGTCAGGGTATCCGGGTAGAATCGGGTTTCAATGCCGACAAAATTTCATCAGATTCTGCGCGCTATTGGCAAGGAATGCGAGTCAAAATCTCTCACTGAAGCCGAAGTCGAGAAAATCTTCCAGCAACGTGATTTCTTCGCTGAGTTGGGTTATGACGGCTTCGGCAAGGATATCCTCGCCCAGCGTGGGAAATTCCGCAAACGCTACGACGTTGCTCTGACAGGCTTCGGTGGGCGCGTTCATGCCGTCATCGAATTCAGGAAAGCGAGATCAGAGCCTCTCCGTTCATTCGCCAGCGAGTTGCACGAAAAATACGTTAAACCGCATCTTGCACTTTTCGGCGTGTTAACAAACGGCGTGGACCTGGTTTTTTACGCCCGCACGAACGGAGAGTTCACCGAACAGTTTGGCTTCACACTCTCGGAAGCAACGGAAGACGACGCTCAAAAAACCGAGAATTGGCTGCGCAAGCGCAAAGTCCAGTTTGAGCTTCTGGAAAGCCTGCTGGACAGGCTCCGGTTCAACCTCGCCCAACAACTGCTAATCTCAGATACCCAATCCGAGCCGGCACGAATTTTTTTCCAGATGTTTCAGCTACGGCGCGAGTCAGCTTTTGGCCGGCTGGTGATCGCGCTCAAAGAGCTCCTGCCAAAAACGATCGAGGCTTCCCGTTTTGCCAGGGGTTCATACGAATTCTGACTCAAGACCTAAGCGCGCCAACTTAAGTACAAGGATGTTCCCGAAAGCTGGAAGGATTTTCTTGGCAGCAAGGCGTCAAGCGAAATCGCTCAATTTTCGTTCAGTCTGGAAACAGCCTACACTATTGTTTCACGATTAATGCTTGCGAAGGCTGCGGACGATCAAGGCTTTCCGGGCGTCCGATTTGTGCCGCGCATCCGGGAAAGCCTGAATGAGCTTGCCATTCACGACCGACTGCACCCGGAAGATTATCGTGAGATCGCTGAACGGTCGTTTAAGCGCACCAGCGAGACCGTATTCAGCAGCATCTTTCTCCAGGATATTTTCGACTGGTGGTTTGAGTGTCCTCTGGCGGAAGGCCGCGCTCTTTTTTATGCCCTGGGTGAATGCCTTCTGGCGGTGACGCAGTTTAATTTCCTCGAACTCTCGGGCGACCTGCTGGGCGAGCTTTACCAACTCTATTTTGATCGTGATACGCGCAAGGCTTTGGGCGAGTTCTACACGCCTGCGGAGGTCATTGAATTCATCCTGAATGAATGCGGCTATGAGGGGCAGCAGGGCCAGCGCCTGCTTGATCCTGCCTGTGGCTCCGGCTCCTTCCTGGCGGCAGCTCTCAAGCGATACCTGCGGCGGGCAGGCAATCGCAGTTCCAAAGACGTGCTGCTCGATCTTACCGAAGGGCTTCGGATCGTAGGTTTTGATATCAACCCGTTTGCCGTGCTCATGGCGCAGATCAACTATGCCGCTCTCATTCTTCCCCGCTACGCCGAGGCCATCCAGCAGGACCGTGACTTCCGCATTCGCCGACTCCCCGTGTTCCGTACGGATTCGCTCCGCATCGAGGAACGCGAGGAAGATGGCAGTGGACCTTCCAAAGGCGGACTCCAGATCAGCATGCGGTTTGCAGAGGGCTTGTTGAACCTGACTGTTTACCTGCCGATTAAGGAAGAGAAAAAGACTTTTCATAAAATGCTGGTAGGGGTGCCGCGATTTCTTGACGCCAGACAGCGCGGACTCATTTCCAACCTTGAAGAATATGTGGCGGCGCTTGCCCGCGTCTTCCAGGCCGTGCGAGACCCGCGCTTCACTCTTCAGCAGCTTTTAGAGAGCCGCTTTGGTGAACGCGCTGAAAAGCTGGAGACTTACCTGCGGCCTACGCTGACTGCGCTCGAAGAGACAATCGTCGAACTGAAGGGGAAATACGAAGATGGTCGCTTCATGAAGGCGATCGAAGATCTGGTGCTGGCTGTTTCACTTAAACACGACTTGCAATACGAGTTTGTGGTAGCCAATCCTCCCTACGTGCGAATTCAGAAGATTCCCGAACACGTCAAGGAATACTGGACCGGAAAATACCAATGGACAGAGCACAACTACGATCTTTACGTGCCCTTTCTTGAGCAGGCCATCCGTGCGCCTGACCGTGATGGATGGCTGGCCGATGGCGGGCGGTTGGGCTTCATTCTCTCGGATCGCTTCCTGAATGTGGATTACGGCGAGAAGTTGCGTGAGCATCTGCCTCGGGCGCTGCGCGTGGATTTACTCATTGATTTTCGCGACACGCGGGTTTTCGCTGGAGCGCTGAACTATCCGGCTATTTTGATTGCCGAACGCCATCCCGACGGCATGGAAGGCGAACTTCAGGCCGCGCGTGTCTTTGCGAGCGATGCGGACCCGAATGAAATCTATGCAGAGGTTCTGTGTTCGGTGGAAGGTTCTATTCGTATGGGGATCAGTTTATCGAGAGGCTGGTCATACCAATTTATAGCGACGCGGGAAGGCGCAAACAAGCTTCTGAAGCTGGCTGGCTGAAACCGGGGAAGAGCTGGCCAGCACTGCGGTAAAGATCCGGTTGCAAGAAGAGGATCTCAATCACCAAGTCTATGATCTGTATGGTCTGACTCTGGATGAGCGGAAAATCATCGAAGATTTTCTTGCCCGCTACAGCAGCGCGCCAGCCTTTTCGAATGTTCAGGCGCCCGATGAAGAGGAGGATGAAAACCATCCTGCCGGGGCAGGGCCATAAACTAACTCTTTCGGTTACGATTCGGGTCGGCTGGCAAGATCATCACTCAGTTTTCGGATTTCCCTCATCGAGATTGGGACTCTACCGCTTCTTTTGCTGTAAAAGCTTGAAAAGGTTCTGAAGCACGTTGGGAGGCTGATGGGAGTTCCCGGCGGGGCTTGGCGCAGCGGGCGGCTGAAAAAACTGGCGCGCGGTTTCGAGTTGGAAAAGCGGATGCTGCAAAGTGCCATTCACCACGAAAGGCAACTTGAGCTTGCCATTCTGGTAAGTTGCGCCCGAAATGTTGGCCAGAAGACTGGTCAGCGGATTTTGGCGGGCCGCAATTTCCGCAATTCCCTGGTAGTGCAATGGGTTCGCTCCGGTCAGTTCCACCCTCCCTGATCCATCCACCGTAATCCCTGTACCAATGATGTGAATGCTGGGCATGGTCAGCACGCTATTGG
>Ga0209062_1001704_pt1 | contig 35204 bp, 37 predicted proteins | sample Coa_R2_2_FD_187158 | JGI IMG/M metagenome (GOLD analysis project Ga0209062, IMG submission 187158) | Surface soil microbial communities from Centralia Pennsylvania, which are recovering from an underground coalmine fire - Coalmine... | ecosystem: Environmental > Terrestrial > Soil > Unclassified...
GCGAACGCGCGGCCGAAGGGGGTGCTCGGCGTGCATGATCCTCGCTGCCTCGGCAAGTGGTTTGGCGGGTTCCATGCGCGGCGGCGACGCATGCATCGCCGCGTAACGATCCTGCGTGCCCATGACAACCGCGAAGAGCAGTGACGAAGTGATCGCCGACTGTATTGACGTGACTGCCGCGCCCAGGCCGCTCAGGGACAACGGCGTCGACCCTGTTTGTGCGACGGCAACCCCTGACGATTGCGCAAGTAAAATGTAAAGAAGTCCCCCAGCAAGCCAACGGCGCATGTTGTCCCTCCTCAGTGTGTCATGCGCTCGCTCACATGGCGCGTGCTACTGGGCGGCGCCTGCCAGCTAGATAGCAGTTTTGATACATAGTTTTGCTTATCAATTTTGATAGAAGGAGCCGAGGGGACAATGTTTGCGCCCTGAAGGCACGCCATTATGGACTCGCGGATGACTCCGGCTTTGACTAAAGCCGGCGGCCCGATCGTGTTCCTTTGCGGCGTCATGATCGTTTGCGTCTGTCTCTTTATTGCGATGGTGCCGCCGACTGCCTCAGCGCGCCCGCATGCCACCCCGACGCCGTCACCTACACCCAATCCGCCTGTGGTCATCGGATTTCAGATCATCTCCGCCGCGCGTGCCGCAATGATTTTGCGCAGCGTTTACCCGAACGCCCGAATCACTGTTGACAGTCATGCCAATGCCGTTATTGTTGTCGCTTCTGGATACGATGAGCAAGGCATGCGCACCATTGCGAGCGGCATTGACGTAAAAAACCCAACGGCGACGGCCGTCGACACCTATCAGCTCAAGGTGCTAAAACCCCAAACGGTGGCTGAGCGTATCGACGAGGTCTTCCCGCAATCGCGCGTGCTGGTTGCGCCAAACCGCTCCGTCATCATCATGGCGTCTCCCGCTGACATGGCACAGATCAAGGCCATTGTTGCGGCGATTGACACTGCGCCGCCAACTCCGACGCCTAAACCTCGGTATCCAGCCGAAGCTGTGCGCGTCACTCAACGCAATGTGAAGCAGGTCGCCCGAGCCGTCGCCGCTGAGGCGCCGACGGTGAAAGTTGCCATCTCGGGAAGCGAAATCTTGCTGTCAGGGCCGCCGGGTGATGTTGACCACGCCAAGCAGCTCATCGCCGAACTTGATGTGCCACAGATGGGAACGCAGTATACGCAGGTCTACCGTTTGAAATACATCGACGCAGCTTCTGTGGCCGACCTCTTTCAAAGATCGTTTCCGAACTTGCCCATGGCTGTCGATTCGGACCTTAATGCCATCACCGTGACATCAAACCTCACCGTCCAACGCCGGATCGCCGACGCCGTCAGTCAACTGGATGTACCGCCCCCAGGCGCTGCTGGCAGCGAAAGTGCCGGGCCAGCGTCGTCAGGCGTTGAGGTCGTCCAGCTCAAGGCTGCCGTACCGGGACCGCAAGGGGGCACGTCGACCACGGCGACTGATATCGCGAACACGGTCACCCAAGCACTTCAGGGCTCAGCTGGGGATTTACATATCGTCGTGCCCCCCAACTCCACTGAGCTGGTGCTTACCGGCAGTCCCTACAGCATTAAGCTCGCCAAGGAACTGATCGCCAAACTTGACGTGCCGCAAACAATGGTCGCCATGGACACTGAGGTCCTCGAGGTCGACGAGGGCACGATCAAACAGCTTGGTCTGCAGTTTCCGACCGCGGCGGTGAGCACGACCTTTAGCGAAGTCGCGCCCGTGTATCCGCCCGGCAACAGCTATCCCGGCGCAGGCCAGCAGATTCCGTACCTCAACTTTTTCCCCCTCATTCGCAGCCCGATCTCGTTCACGCTCGAGTTAAATTTCCTTATCGCCAACAACAAAGCGCACATCCTGGAAGATCCTCGAATCACCACCATCTCGGGACGCACCGCATCACTACGGGCCGGTGAGACGGTCAATATCTTAACGACGACAGGCGGCGGCACAGGTACCGTCGCGACAACCCAGGTTCAAAGTTTTCAGACTGGCGTCACACTCGACATTACGCCGGTCGTCAATGAAGATGACTACATTACCGTTACCTTACACCCCACGGTGAACTCGATCGCCGCCATCAGTGCGGCCGGCGTCCCGAATATCCAAACCCGGGATACGACGACCACGGTGGGGCTCCATGACGGTCAAACAATTGTGATCGCCGGCCTCATTGAAGACGTCGACTCGCGATCCGTTCAAAAGATTCCATTTCTGGGTGATCTGCCGTTGCTCGGTCGGGCGCTTTTTACGTACCAAAACGTACAGAAGACGCGAAACGAGCTCATTGTCACGGTCACCCCGCACATCGTGCGACCGGGCGACACGGGAGGCATCGGATCCACAAAGCTCGGCATCCCGCATCCAGAGGGCCTGCCCACGCTCCCGCCAGGAACGCAACTGCCCCCGCCAAGAGCGAAAATGCCCGCTCCGACACCAGCGAATGAGCGTCCCGCTCCCGCGCCCGAACCGTCGCCCACGACCGTTCCGACGCCTCCGCTACGGCCGCAAGCCAATGTTCCGCCCATAGGCGGTGTGGCAACAGTCAAGCCTTCAGCGATCCCGTCGCCGAACGGGCCCACACCGGCACCGTTGCCGTCGGCATTTTCACAGACCAACGTTTACACATTCGGACAAGCGCCACAGAATAATTACGCGGCGCCCAACGCCGCACCACAAATCTTCTTCGTCCAAGTCGCCCCGTCGGTAGTCAAAAACGGCGATCCTATGACCATCGCCGCCATCACCACTACGAACGTGGCGCAACTGCGCTTCGGGCCCAACTCGCTCCTACCCATGGCATCGTTACAAAGCGTCGGCCCGGGTCAGTGGCAAGGTACATTCCCATTCTCTTCGGCGGGGCTTCCGATTGGCCAAGCCTCCGTGACGCTGACCTTGACCGCGACAACGAGCATGGGCGCCAGCGTCGCCTTACCGATTCCTCTTTCGCTGCTAAGCCCATAAGGAGTCTCTGATGCACCGTCGCCTATCGCGCTACTGGGTCGTCGTCATGATTGCGAGCGGCGTCGCCGCGTGCACGAAGCTTGACCTTGGCGGCGGAAGCGGACCGCTCCCAACGCCTACGTCTTCACCGACCGGCACACCTGAGCCGGGCGCCTGCAGCACACCGAACATAAGCGCTAATACAGTCGTCGTTGCAATGGGCAACCAGATTGCCCCAACGACGGCGCCTAAGTACGGCACGATCAATGGCTACGCCATCGTACAAAACGGAAGTTTCCCAAGTCACGCCGCCGTGATCAGCCAGTGGCTGAACCAAGGCGTCGTTTCGCCGATTACTTCAAGCAACGTCCTACAGTTCGCCAATGTGGACAACGGCGCTTCAGATCATTCCGCCGTCGGCTTTACGGGGAACCGCTTTCCACCAACGCCGTACAACTTTCCGAGTCCCGCGGCGTCACCTGTCGCAACGGCCGTTAGTACCGGGGCGCTATGGTCAACAGGTCGCATAAACCCGCCGACGTATCAGCAATGCTACTCGCAGACATTTACACTGAAGCCCGGCGTCTACTACTTCGGCGATCTGGACTACTATAATCTTTCGAATTTCCGCGATGTTTTGATTGTCGCGACACCCTCCCGATTTTTAAACATGCCGGAACGTTGACGTGACCTATGCGATGTTCTCAGAATTCTCGACGTCATCGACCGTAATGATCTGAAGGCAAAAAGCACGAGCTACTAAGTGGGCACGTGATTGGGCATCGAGCTTGGCAAACAGAGTGCGGATGTTCGCTTCGACGGCCGCGACGCTCCGATTAAGAGTTGGGGCAATTTCCTTACTCGACATTCCATTTGCGATCGCCTTGAGAATCGCCAGCTCAATCGAACTCAAACGAGCTCGACGCATAGGGGTTTTTACCTAGCCTCCTCTGATAGACGACAGAACCGGCGTCCAAGAAACTTGGCCGAAATCACTAGCCCATTTCGGCAGTATAGCCTGCCATTACCTTGTTCTGCAACACGATCGGCAAAGCGAATCCGGCTGTGAAGTGTTTGTTTGTTTGCAAGTTTGCTAACTGCGGAGCAAAAGTCGCTGTCCGTTTACCGCGATGGCTGCGCAAAAGGGCTCGACGTTCCGCGGAAAGCCAAAACTCGTTACACGCGCTCGGGGCGACGGAAGCAGTTCGAGGGCGTGGCGCAACTCGGATACCGAGAACGTCGAGGTCAGACGCCGGAGTAACGCGCGCCGCTGGATGCCATCTCGTTAATTTCCGTTAACGCGTTAACGCGAAACCGCGACGCTCGTCTTGCGAGTAACGTCGTCAGCCTACACCACATGCAATCGATCTAACGCGCGGCGCAGGGCGCTAGGTTATGTGGCTCTCCAAATCAAATAAGGCGCCAGTCGCATCAGCAGATGAGCTGAGCCTGGGGGAGGGAACGCATGCAGAAAAAGGGCGTCAAAACTTTGGGTGACCCTCCCCGAGCCGGCGGCTAGATCGATCAAAAAGCTAGCGCCCATTACTCTGTGATTCGGCGCGGCTCTTCCAACGATACCCCTCACATATAATAGCTCAAGCCAGGAGAGTTATGCTTATGATGTTCTCGTTCTCGGCATTACGTCGCCCGAACGTGGCGGCGGTTGCTTTCGGATCTCTGGTTCTCGTTGCGTGCCAGAGCGCAGCGTTCAGCACAAACCCTTCCGCGGCCGGCGTTCAGGTTAGGGAGGGAAATAGATTAGCGCCCGCCTCAGCACCCACTTACACGTGGCAAACGTATAATATCTCTAGCGCTGCGAATACGCTGATTACAGGCATTTCCAGCGATAAGAACAACGTTCGGTTCGTTGCCGTCACCTACCCTAACGCCGGCACTCCGTTTAGTAGTTGGATTGCTGACGTGAGCGGTTCAACGATGACCAACGGCCCTACAGCAGAACCGCCTAACCACAGTCCACCAAACGCCTATCTTTCCAAGGTTGCGGACGACATTTCCGGAGTCAACAACTATTCGGTGGGGTATCTCGTCCCTGGCAATTCCTCGCAGTCGAGTTGCCAGACGACTTCAACGGTCGTAGCGTGTGGGCTGGTTTACGATCCCGCCGCGCAAGGGGCAAGGTACCGGATCGTGGACCCGCATCAAGGAACGCATGCTTGCGCCCAAACCTATCTATACGGGACAAGTGATCCGCATATTCAGGTAGGCTACTACACCACAGGACATTCTACTACTACGAGTGGATGTGTCGCCCACGCAGTCGAAGAGTACACCTATCCGACGGGCTGTGCTTCGCCTCCATGCCCACAATTCATCGATTTTAATTTCCCCTCATCCTTCGGAACCGTAACGAGTTCGAAGGCGTACGGAATAAACAATTACGGGCAGGTAGTCGGCACCTTTACAGCGTCGGCTACCGGCGCTCTCGACATCGGCTGGAAATTCAAAAACTTCACTTACCAAGTACTTCAGTATCAACTTCAACTTGCCGTAGGTTCGACGCCGGCACCAAACGCGTCTCCTACAGAGCCTCGCGATATAAGTTGGTCGGGGCTCCATTGTCGGTTCGTACCATGATAGCGGCGGAGCGACTCACGGCTTCCTGAGATACTATAAGGGTGAGGGTTGGTACCCAGAGAATTGCTGCAACAGCAGTTCCAATATGCGTACCATCGTGTACGGGACCGACGACCCGGCATATCTCGTCGGAGCATACAAAACCACGGCGAACGGACCCTGGAACGGGTTCATTGCGACGTGTACAAGTTCGTGCTAACCCGTATATTATGCTGCATCCTGAAAGTCAAGGCCGCAGCGCACGATCGGCAAGCGCTCTCAGGGAGGATGCATGTCAAGCCCAAAGCCCGACATGAAGGAGCATTCATGAGTCTATCATTAGGTGTCTCAAGCCGTCGTAAGATTTCCATGGTCGCGGTAGCGGCGGCGGCAATAGCCGCGAGCGCATGCTCGGCGAATATGAATTCCGGCACTTCACCATTGTCCACTAGCGGGTCGAAGGTCGCTCGCGCATACTCGTGGTCGACATGGATAACGGTAACGCCGTCGCCCGGAGCTGCAACGGAAGTTACGGGAATTAACAACCTCAGCCCCAACCCCGAGATCGTCGGCTTTTACTCGAAAAGAATCAGTTCAATCTATTCCCAATCGTTTAGCTTCACCTCATTCGGACCGTCGTACTCGCCCACGACCTATGCTAGCTATCCTCGGGTGCATGGTGGCGGGAAGCAGACTATCCCTCCGATGGGCACACAAATGAACGGCATCGCAACCCAAGCCAACGCGTCGCAGCTCCCTGTTCTCGCGGGCTGGGTCAATCAACCGGGCGATCAAGGTGGGACCTGGCCGGTAATCGACAATCAGGGCCTTTGGGCTTTGGAAGACAATGGCAAGGGAGGAGCGACGGGGGACAACGGCCAGACAGCCGAGCTCTTCGGGATCAATGACGCCAACATCGCCGTGGGGTGCGTCACAACTTCACCCGCAACATCCGCTATTACCGCGTGTTCCGCATCCGACGCGAATGCCAACTATTTTACCGTCGACGGTACCCCCGTTGCCATTCAGCTTCAACTAACAAAGTCCGTGTCGAGTTCTGCGGCGTACGGTATCGACGACGACGGCGATATGGTTGGGACAGCAGCTCTCAGTAACGGCAACGCCAGCTGGTATGCGTTATGCATCAAAAACTGTCCGACGGCGGGCTACAGCGGATCCAGTACGCCATCGTACTGCTATGCGACGTTAAACAACGGCGCGTACACGTCGACCACGACCGCATACGGTATAAGCACGTCGCCCGCGATTTCGGGAGGCGCCTATCTGAAGCTCGTCGTCGGTTACTATACCGAGGGTACGGGTACGGCCAAGGTGACCCATGGCTTCCTGACCGAAGTAGAACTAAACCCATCGACGCAGGGCTGTGAACAAATCGGGACACCTCAAACGATTGACGCCCCAAATAGCGATAAGTTGACGGTAGTTCGCGGCGTAAACAACGACGGCTACATCGTGGGCTACTATATCAATAAGAAAAGCACGCAGCACCAGCAGGTAGGTTTCGTGGCGGTTCCAGCGACCACAGCGAAACCTCGCCGGACTGTGCGGAGGATTGGCGATAAGGCGGGTTAGCGTGCGCTAGAACGTGCAACCTTACACGGGACGTCTCACTCGGGTGCGAATGCACAATAACACTACTAGCGGGAGCGGCTCGCAAATATATTGCGAGCCACTCCTGCTCATGAAGAACTCGACGCGAGAGCCATTTGTATTGAATCCAAGAGGTCTACGAGGTGGCAACCATCACCGCGGAATACTCCGAAAAGAGAAATCGTGAGCGTCGAATTAGGCGATCAAAGCTCCGTCCCTTAGAAACGCAAACAGCGACTCCGCCACGTCGTGCGAGTATTTCTCGTTGCGATCGTCATTGCCGGAGCCGCGTACAGTAATGTCAACGGTCGCGACTTCGAATGGCGCAGCGTGCAACTCCCGGCTTTTTTGTCACGCTGCTTGGAGATCGCCTACCAGGAAGCCTATCGTTCGCTGCGGGTCCAAACTTCGCTTTTGTCTTTTCGCCACGCGAATCGGAAAGCCAAAGTTATCCTTTGATAGCCTGTTTTGCGCCGTGGGACGGCCCGCGTTTGGCCGGGGCCCACTCGACGTCGGCACGACGAAAAACGTCTTGCCCAACCAGCGTGGATTCCCAATCGTCTTTTGATTGCGTTTCGCGCGTCAGTAGCCATGTCGTGACGATCACATCTCCAAGTTCATCACGTTGCAACTGACCCGCCCATGCGGTTGCTGAATGACTATTGCCAGTTTCGTTGTGCCAAGACACCGAAAAGGCCAAGCTTTGACTTCCTTCGCTCGCATCAGGATCGTAACTACCCGTCAGGGCGTACTGATCTGCGGCGTTCCCCACAGCGGTATGGTAGGTTCCAGACAAACTCCCATTCCCGTCATCCCGCAGTCGCATCAACGAGCCGAGTTCATTCTTCCACTCACCTTCGAAGCCCATACCTACCTCCTAACGCCTCAACTGGATCAACTCCGGGCTGCAGCCTTCCCATTAATCAGCGTGGCAAGGGCAATGAATTAGCGACCCACCTGGCCACCAATGCGTCCCCATAGCCGCCTGTAGGGCAACGCCAGCAGCACTCCGACGATCAGGTCTTCCGCTTCTTAGCGGCCTTTCGCACATCCTTAACACTGGTCTTACCTGTAACCTTACGCATTGTATCAAGCCTGGCGTTCCGTGAGAACTCCGGGTTCGGTCCCTCAGGTAGGTTTTTGTTCAGCGTATCGCCGCGCTTCTGTTGAATCTCTCCGTCTCTGTCTCGGTGACGATCGTCAAGTCCAGGTTCTTTCACGACTCTCCTTTGCGTCCGGGCGGGGTATTTGCGAAGGGATTAGTTCGCGGTAGGCGGCTGAGGTCTTTCAAGCGTACCTGGATCAGCGCGGCCCTGTCGGCCGGCGACACGATGCATACTCTGACCACGCATAACACTCCGCTGGAAAGCACAGTAACACGATATGAGGCGACCTCTTGATGGGATGCGCGCTTTTTTCAGACCGGCGGACTGACAATTTCGCGGCCCGAATGGGCCACCAACGGAGGAATGGGGCGAAATCGTCAAATCGCGTCTGAACGGGCCGTCGCGACAATAGCTTAAGGGCCGGCGCCCGATTCGCGAGCCGTCCGAGCAGCTTGCGCTCCGCGAAGCCGCGCTAAAACGCCGCTGCGAGCCCCGTACTTCCCCGCTCATCGAGCTACGGTAATTCCTCACCCGATAGCGCCTGGTCGCCGTCGGGGGCATGACCGTTCAAGCGGACTCGGGCGCCTTGAGACGCCAGCCGGCGACCAACAGCCACCCCATAAAGATGAATTCACCGATTGCGGTCACTTGGAGCCAATCGAGCTGCGCGTGGGGGTACAAGTAAGGCTGGAGCATGCCGATCACCCATCCAAGTCCGTCTATCGCGAGTACAACGCCCAGCCACACCGGCATGTAGCGCGAGCGTACGACCAACGCGCCGACGAGGACAAGGTGAATACCAAAGAGCACGAGCGCCATCGAGTAATCGTACCGGAACCATCGCAAGAGCAAGTAAATTTGCTCGTGCAGAAGGTTGCTGGATGCGGAAGCACCGAGCTCCGTGCCGATCAATAGGCGATACGCGGGTAGCATGTTGAAGACCCCCGTGATACAGACGCTGGCGTACACCAACTGAAACAGCGAGGCAAGCAGGGAGAGCGCTTTGTTTACCGGCGCCAGTAGGAAGTACAGCGCCCATGCGATGACGATGTCTTCAATAAAATTGATGAAGAACGCAAAGAAGACACCTAAGAAGACGGCATGGTTGGCGGAGATGTCGGCGACTGTCTGCCCCACGTTCCCGGCGACAAACAGCTTGGGCCACAGCCCGAACTCAGCATAGCTGACCGGATTGAGCAGATAGGCGAAACCAACGATTAACGCTGCCTGACGTAGCGTCAACCCTGCGTTCGTGTTTGCGAGCATGTGTAGCGCCTCCCTTTCGCGATCTACCTGTCGACATGCTCGCAGGTTTCAGTTGCTTTGGAGGTCCGCGGGTTAAGCCAGAGTCAACGCGAGGCTTCTGGCTAAAGCATTGACGACTTTCGTTGCTTTTGAAGCGGAACGCACGATCACCCGTGCTAGCCGGTAGCTGCTCTGGCTATGCATCAGGCTAACAACGACGTCGGGAAGGCATAAAAGCAGTGGATTAGGAGCGCAAGCGCAACGAGCGCCCCTGGAAACCGCGCCTTGCACAAGGCGATTGAACCGCTGTTTAGTCAGATCCGCCGTCTCATCGGTGAGCCTTTTAGGAAGACCACCCTTTTAACGGCTTCGTATTTTCGACTGCGCGACGCCGTGAGGTCCCGCAGCCTAACCGAGTGGGTACTCTATCGAACGGGTCCTGTTCGACGATCACACTCGCGGACGGGACGTCCCGCCTGCATGGGTCTCGGAAAGGTGTTCGTCGCGAAATGGTCGTCCCGCCGCAAGGTTACGTTTCACAAGAGCGTCACAGCGAATTCGAAAACAACTAACGCCAATAAGCTCGCCGCAATATCGAACGCATTCTTGGCTGGTCAGAGCAATATCACAACAAGCCTGGCCTTAGCGTCAACAAACGACAAGACGACGGCCGACGCAGTGAGCCGTGTTGTAGATATGTTTTTATTGAGTGAAGCAATAAACTGTCCTTCCAAACTGCCAATAGAAGATCCAGTAAGAGGCAAGGAACTGTTTCGCAAACAAGACACCACCTGTTATCCAATTCTTACTAGACGAGATGACGGCAACGACACGAGGTCATGGCATCCGCTACACTATCATTGTTTTGGAATGAGATCAGTAGATTTGTCGATTCGGAGTCTCGCGCGAGCTCAAAGTATCTATGCGCAAAGCGCTAGTTTTGAGGGCTCAGGGGTTGCAGTGAAGACGCGCTTGGAGCTGTTGAGAACTCTGCATGAGCTTGGCCACACCGTCCTGCTTTTGGCTCGTAGCCCGTCACGGGAAAACAGTTATGTTGTTCTATCAAAGAGCAACGCAGGAAGCGCTCTAGTAAGAGTCAATCGCAGAAAGGCGCGTCATGCTTCCGAAACTCACACCTCCACATACGCTCGTGCGCGAGGGCCGCAGGGGGAACGTTTCGTCTGCGATTAGAAGGAAGTTCGCAGAGATCTGCAGCCCAAGCAAGAGTAGGCGCGCCACTACTTTGCTCTGCGCTGGGGTGCAGAATATGAGATGAGTATGGAGTACAAACGGTCACTACAAGACGTCAAAAAGGCTCTTCAGTCCGCCAAGGACGGCGGGTCTGCACGCGTCACGGAGCAAAGTCCGGGCGTTCGCGTCAATCGGGCACTCAAGCGTCTTGAGAAGATCGCGAGGTCTGCTTAGGGACCGGCTTCCAAATCTTTGCGATCGTCAAGGTACATTTTGCGGCAAGGTCTTCCCATTAGGTGCGACTCGCCTGCGCGCAAGCATGAGTCTCTGCGGCTCGGTTCTTCCCGGAGTCAAGTCGCAACCTGCTTGAAGGCACTCGGATTGCTCGCGAAGCTTCTGACCAAAAACGTTTCGCCGGCGAGCAGTTGGGGCTACAATGACATTCGCCCACACCGATCGTTAGACAACAAATCGTCGAGAGAGTACGTTCTGGCGCGAGAACGAGACCTCGCAAAGTGCTTAAAGTCACAGGTCGCGCTCGGCTGAAAAAGCACTCACGGCCAAATCAACCAACCCTCAAAGTTATCAGCTGCGTGGAATTGCACCTACAGGCTCAGAAGCAAACGTTCTTGCCGTCGCTCTCCATAGTAATGCCCTACCACGACAAAAGCCGTCCTTCCCTCGAAAGCTGTGGCTCCATCTAAAAGGCCGACATCGACTGGAAGGGTAGTGCGCAGAAAGTGATCTTTGGAACAGGGGTCACGATCCTTAGGAAACGCCGGTTCGCGCAGCGGCTAAGAACTCTGAGGCATTTCTTAAATGGACCTCAAGCTGGGCTCTCGTCGGAAGACTAGAGAGGTCCAGATTTGATCGACGCCTAAGGTCGCACATGTCGATAATCGCGCTGATTGATCGCGCTCCGTAAGTGTATTCCCCGACAGAAAGTAAGGCATGCAAAACTCTCTTGTCGATCCGCACGATACGCAAATTCGGCCGCGCTCCATCCACGACTATACTGGGTATCCGTTTCAATCGCGCGCGAATGATTAATGCACGTCGTAGAAACACGGAAGGTTCTCCGAGAGTCACGTTGAGCGAAGGTATATCAACGTAGCCGTGAAGCCGGCTAATAAAGTCCGTTCCTTTCTCAGATCGATTTGATGCGGTGGTTTCCTCGCATAGTCTCTGCCGAAAGGTTTTGAATGCGTGCTCGACGCTGCCAGCAAAAACAAATATTACCCTGCCAACCTTATGCGTGACCTGGCCTTGTTGAAACTCTCCGTCTTGCATCGGTGAGAGAAAATAGTCGAGCCAGCCGAAATCAACTCCTTTGAGCTTTGTATCAAATTCGTCCCAGAATACAAGTGGCACTTTTCCGCTGAGAGCAGCGTCACGGATTTGATGAAAGCTTCCGATGATTTCATTGGCATCCGTGAACTGTGACAAGTTAAATGTTAGTGCAATCAGATCTCGCCTTTCGAGGCGGGCGTGGGCAACTGACTTTATTGTAAAGGACTTTCCTGTCCCTGGAGCGCCAAAGACAGCAATCGAGAGCGGAGCGGATCGTTCGCGCGAAGATATGTAATTTTCGATCAAAGTGTGCAGGGCGCGCAGGCTTTCTGCTTCATAGCGGTTAATGACTTTCAGCTCTCCGAAAGAAGCAATCGGCACAGGCCATGAATCGTCGGCCATCCCTGATTCAACGATGCGGCAAGCTAAGTCAAGGGCGTCATTGTTGGTGGGGAACAGGTCACCCAGAATTGTAAAGGGACGCTCTTCCTCAGCGCATGTGACAAGGGGATTGTTAAGATCATACCTCCGGTACGGTGTATTGCCGGCCGTAGTATCGGTCTTAACGCTTACCGGTTCACATGACTCTAGCACTGAAGTCATCCGTTTGACCACCGCGTCTATAGGTAAGCTAAGTTCTGGTACAAGTCGCTCGTCCGCGAAGTCCGCCTTGGATTCTGTAGCTTCCATTTCCAGCCGGACTGCAAAACCTTCCTCAATGAGCGTGCGACCTCCCGAAAGACCAGCCGCAACGCCGTGGGACAAGGGTTGCAGGACGCCCGATTCTGGTGGGGCCTGAATAAATTGCGACGCAATGCCAGCGGTTAAGCAGTGAGTATATCCTCGCATCTCGCCAGCGTAGCGCGCACTCCAGTCGCCCTCAAGCTCCCCGGGGTCGTAATAGAGGGACGCCGTTGCGAGACGCGGGTAGAGCTCAATCGCACCCTCGGTATTTAGGGAAACGATCAGCCGGGAGCATGCATCGAGACGGCTGACCCATTCGCCACCAGTCAATTCTCGAATGAGGTCGCTTAATGTGCGCTCCCAAGACTTCCCCAAGCTCACTTCAAGTCCACTCGTTCTAAGGTCATGCGCGGTTAAGATAAGTATAATGCGTCCGGAAAACGCTTCGACGAGTCTGGGCCATAGGCGATCAGCTTCTCTTTGCTTGTCCGTCTTGGGCCACCGCGATCGTCGCAAAATGACCCAGGCGTCCGATTTGTCCTGTTTAAGCGAGGCGGGCCAGATCTTTTCAATCGAACGGAAACCTTGATCTACATCGGTTAACACGATTAATTGGGCATCGCCGCGCACGTCGGAAGATAAAGCTTCTGCGTCTCTCTGGCATTCAGACAGTGGTGGATCATCAAGACCTAAAAATTGAGTGATGCGCCAGGTCATCGGCTTGCGCTCGTTTGGCAGTTTCTTGACTTCAGAGCACAATGAGAATGAGTGCCAATAGGGAGCGATGCCCGGTTCTCGATCGCTTTTCAATTTGGTCAAATCGACCTGTGTCACGCAGCCATTAATTGCCTTTATCAGTTCCGACAAGAATAGAGCACCGCCCCTCTGCATAGATGTGCGCAAGGTGTAGTCTTGTTCTTCGTTGGCATCGACTGGAAGCGCTGGCCGTAAGCGTGCAATATACCAGTCAATGGTAATATCACCGGCAACAACAACGCGAGTTATTTTCATGCGCGAGCCCCCGAGCAAACCTACGGATGAACTGCGGGCGGAAGGGTTAACCCAATACAAGCGAGCGGGCAGCATTCCTGCTTCGGGCGTAGGCGTGGCCTTGCTCCTCAGTACGTAGCCGGCCGGCGCGCCAGGTCAATCTGCGCCACGTCGGCGGCGCCGTGGCGCTCGCCATTGTCTCCGAAGCTGCTGGGCTTGGGATCGCGGAACGCTTATCCCGTCTTCGATCGCGGTTTGCATTCTTCTGCGAGCGTAGGCGACGTCGCGTCCGCAGGTCACGCGGATGGGGTGCGTCCTTAAGGTGGGGCCCCCAGCGAAGGTTAGCCCGCACCTGATGCGGCGCGACCGTAAAGCGGGTTGCATGCTAGGAGCAGCCTTCCTTCAACGGCTCCTCCCCATCGAGAAAGTGCAAGTACGTCCCCATGTCATGCCAGCACACCGGGCTGAACTTCGTCATGCCAGTCGAAGTGAATGGGTATGCCTCGTTAACGTGTTGGAAATCCAAGACGAGCGGAATGTGCGGCGGGACTTTGGGCACAAGATCCTGTTCGTTGACGATTCGCCATGACGCAATTGGTAGTCGATCGAACGCTCCGACGAAGGCCGTGTTACCGACACGGGGTGACGCGAATGTGCACACGGTCGATAGGGCATGCCGACTGTCTTGGTGGTGGGCAATTGTATAGAGCGTACAGAGAGCAGCACCGAGGCTGTGACCGGTAACGTCGAGGACAGCGCGAGGCGCGCCGGTAGGCTCCGGGGACCTGCCGAAAAGGCGTGAGCCACGCGACCGCATCGTCATACCACTCGATCAACCCTTCGGTTCCGCGAATGACTAGTGCACCACGACCGTCGCCGTCCACAGCGATAAATCCGTAAAAGCGCTTTTCTTGACTTCCAAATGCAAAATCGGCCATCTGCACCCAGGCTTGCATCTGGTATCCTTCGGGCATTGGATTTGGGGGCGGCGGTGTCAGAGAGCGCGGATAAGGCATTCCCTGGGCAGTATTCCACATTGCGTACGCTGCTTGGACGAGGTGACCTAGTTTTCGAGCAAACTCCCGATCCAGCTGTTGCAGGCCTAAACCTCCGTTCGGCGATAGGCAGCGACGCATCTAGCGCGACTAGACACTAGTCGCCCGAGATGGCGCTGGCTCCTCTGACGGCATCTAACCGATTCCGTAAGACCTGTCGAACCCAAGGGACTAGTCAGACTCGAGAAGGACCCTGCTGGAACGACGGAAGCGGCTGGAACCTAATCTGCTGGGTCAATCCCGACGCCGGCCCCGCCGCTCTTGAGAGGCTCTCCGGGCAGCTCGCTCGGATCGGGGCCCGAGGAACGGCACCCCCGTGAGAGGCCCTAAGAGCCAAATAGCGCCGCTCACGGAGGTCTTGCGCCCACTTCGAGGCGACAAGAGCGCGGGCCGGACCACCTGAATCATTTCTTTGTCCTACGTTTGACACACAAAACAACTCGCGCTATACTAGCGTACGTCACTTGACACACAAGAAAGAGAGAACTCTGATGCCTGCTACAGCTAGTGCCCGTCGGAGGGGGCGCATTTCGCTGCGCGTCACAACGGAGCAAAAGGACTTCATCGCCCGGGCTGCCGCCTTGGAGACTGCAGGTGATCTCACCCGTTTTGTATCCGAAGCTGCGCTTAAAGCTGCCCGTGTCGCGATCGAAGAGCACGGCGTCTCGCACGTCACCGATAGCACGCGTCAACGCTTCTACGACCTACTGATCAACCCGCCGGCGCCGTCGGAAGCGCTTGTAGCCTTGATGGCGTCCGACGTCCCGGCCGGATTCAAAATGGAGGACTAAAAACAAAGAATGAGGCTCCGCATCGTACCTCTGGACCCCACGCTACACGATCGCGGGGCCTTTTCTTGCGGTAATCACCGCGTCGACGACTATCTGCGGTCCACGGCCGCGCAAGCGGCAAAGTATTTCAAGGCGGCTACCTTCGTCCTGCTGCAAACCGGCGCCGAGCAACAGATTTGCGGCTTCTATACGCTCTTGCCCCATGAGTACCGGGACGACGACCAGTTCGACGACGTCATGGCGCGAGCGCTTCGAGTACAAAACCTTCAACGTATCCCGATGGTTTTGCTCGGTCAGCTCGGCGTCGCGATGGACGTCCAAGGCAAGGGCCTCGGTGCGCTACTTTTAAAAGACGCGCTGAACCGGGCCCTGGCGGTGGCGCAGGAAGTCGGAGGAGTCGCCGTCATCACCGATCCGTACGACGATCGCGCGCGTGCGTTCTACTCGAAATATGGGTTTAGCGTTTTGCACGAACAGCCGTTCGTCCGCATGATCTTGCCCATGCGAACGCTCGCGCAATCGATCGTTAAGGCGCGCGCAGAGGCGCTCATTACCAGGCAAGGAGGTAAGACGAAGTCGTGAAGATACTGTTTATTGTGGCCGTTATGGTTCTCGTCGCTGAGAGCGCGATCAATCAAGAGCGCTCGCTTAGGGCGGCGCTAAAAAGAAGTCTACGCCGAGCATAAGCGCCGTGTTAATCGGAAGGAATTTTAGAACCATGGCAATTAGTACGAACGAGAGCGACATTGAGCGGAAAATTCGCGAAGATAGCGAGCGGCGTCAACGCGGTCAAACTGAGCAACGGCAGCGGGCTGCGTTCTATGAGAGCGCGATCGATTACGCAGTAGCGGACGTCGTGATGCCGCTGGTCGCGGGACTTAGACAGTCGGTCGGCAATGTCGGACCAGTTGAGTCCAATGGGAAAGGCCCGGGCTGGCGAAAATTTCGGACCGTCGCCGAAATGCGGAGCGGTCGAATCCGAGTCGTCGTCTTTGGCTTCGTCAAAGGCGCAGGCCCAATCGTCGAAAACCCGAGACACGTAAACTTTAGACTTGGCTTGGAGGGGGTAGCGTACATCCATGGTCGGCAGACGCAGCAGTTTACGATCGTCAGGGAGGGCGCCACGAACGTTCCACGGCCAGTCCCAACTGCAGAATCAATCGCGAATAGTGTTACACGGGCAGTGACAGACGTGCTCGGAATTCCGTAGCCGATCATCGCGTGGAAGAGAGCTCATGCGCACGATGCGCGAGAACGCGCAAGGAGCTCGTCACTGGACGTGCTTCCGCGGCCGCCGAAGCCGAGTTCCGTGCCTTAACCGGCGCGGCGATCGCGAACGTCCTCTCCAAGACATTGCGCTCAGCTTCGTCGAAGGTGCACGAGCGTTTCAGCGGCCGTCTCACAAATCGCTATCAAACGGCGACTCCCCGCTCTCTTCGCAGTTATCCAATAAGTGCGCCGAACTCGCGTAACTAAGATCGCGGTTGAAGTGTGTCACCATTTGACCCCACTCGCTCCCCTCGACATGCGTCGTGCCTGCAAAGGGACGATCGAAGACGACCGCTATTGCGCTCATCATCCCCACCATCCCGAAGAGTGCACAGGTTCGCAAGCACTGCCCGCCAAAGCTTTGGCCCAGAACGAAGTACGTCATTCCCGCTAGTAATAGTGCCCCGAGCAAGAACGCAGTCCAGAGTATCGGTTGCAGGGTACGTTCGTTGTAGCGCAAGCGTCGCTCCGCACGACTCTCCAAAATGACTTGCAGGACGCGAAGCGACTGCGTGTAGAGCGCATTGTTGCGTTGCTGCGCCGCAAAATCCATGCGCTCGTGCGACTGCGCCGTTGGTAGACTCACCGTGAGCATTGTAATACAGTGGGCGAGAAAGTTGGCTCGCTTTGATACAGCGCCTTCAGAGCCGAAACACGCAATGTCCGACTCCGAAATGTCACGGCAGATCCGCTCGCCGCGTTGCATCTGGCCCCACTCAGCCAACGTGTACACCGCATAGTCACGCAACAGAAACTGAAGATGTCGAGCGCGTGAAGAGTTGACCGCTTCGTTCAAGTGGAACAAGTAGTCGACACTATGCTGCTCTTGAATCATGAGGTCCTCAGCGCGGGCCCGCACTTGCCAAGCGGTAACCACGACGAAGGCGACTAATACTGCATAGATCACGCCAACCACCGCAAAAAAGTGCGGCGCAATTTCGTGTGAGTGCCGCGCGTCCACCTCTCCCAAGGGCGCGCCATCGGCTTGGCGCGAGCGCCGCTCCTGAAGACGGTGACGATACGGCACGAGCAACGACCAGAATACAACGTGTACAACTGCGCCGGTTGCGAGGCCTATACCCATCCAAAGGACTAGAATCCAACCGGGATTCCATCCGAGCGTTTGGTCGTCGATTGCCGACGCCACTGAGTGAGATACTAGCTCCCACGCGATAACCACTGCAACGATGACGATCAGCGGTGCGTAGACGCGGTAGGTAACCCGCTTTAAAACTGCGGTGTAGAGTGCTCGGCCGCTCGAATCGAGTCGGTGAAACGTGCGGCGAATCACTTGCACTTGTCGCCTTCGATTTCGGCATTCAACGGTGAAGCGCTCGTCCAGGACGTCGGGATTGGGGCGCCTTTCAGATAAATGCTTACGGGAACCGGAGTCGGCATTTGGTGGGACTGCTTCGCAAAGTAGTCGTGAATTTGTTGGACCGTTAGTGAGCCCAGCTTTTGAGGATCTTGGATGATCTCCGCAAACATCTCGCCCTTTCCGACGGCCGCGACTGCTTCTGGACTCCCGTCGTATCCAACGATTTGGACGTGGCCGCTCAGCATACCGTGGCACTTTGCGTAGTGAATCGCCCGCAACGCGCCGAATGCCATCGTGTCGTTGACGGCAAAAACGGCACCAAGGTGACGTTGCTCGCCAAGAACGGCTTTCAATGCCTTTGTTGCGCTATCGGAGGAGGTTCCACCGTTTAAGTCCGGGGGGATGGAATGGTGGCACTGCCACATTGTTCGCCTGAAGCCGAGAACCCGGTCTCGAACGCTCGTGATTCCCGGCTGATCGAGTATGAGGATACTAGAACCCTCGAGCGACGCGTTGCACAGTGCCTTTCCAGCGCGCTCGCCGCCTCCTACGTTGTCACTCGTGATGCTCGCGGCGACACGCTGCTCCCCAGTTTCATCCCGGATATCCGTCGTAAAAACAGGAATGCCCGCCGTATTAGCCTCGAGAATAGCCGGGTCAACCTCCTGCGAATCGACCGGAACCAAGACGATCGCATCGACGCCTTGCCTAATGAAGTCCTCCACTTGCGCTAATTGCGCAGCCGAGGAGTCCGCATTTTTGACTCGCAGCTGATACGGATACGCACGAGTTAAGATTGTCTGGCGCATGGCGTAGACCATGGCTTGATAAAACGGGTATTGCTCGTTTTGAATCGACAACCCAATAGTGGTGGATTGCGCGGGTGACGGCCGCAGATTTCCGAAGCCGCCATGCGTGCAAGCCTGCAGCGTCACGGACAGCAGACATGCCGCCTGCCAACGGGACCTCATAAAGTGGCTAGCTAATACTTGCTCGGTTCGAAGGCTCCTGTGCTACCGCGCCGCGATTTTCAAGCCGGCTGTCCACAGGCCGATTGCGCCAGTTTACGCCAACCCCGGAAGCGCGGCCCCGTCCCTGGCGCCCGCTGCGCTCATCGGAGGGTTGCAGTTTCCGCACCGCGCCCGCCGGACCGCCGCCAGCCCCTGAGAGGCGCATAAGCCAATCTACGGCCCAGCGTTGACAAAAGTCGCATCGCCGGTGTAGCCTATATTAGCTAGTCCATAAAAGCTACTTATAACGCAGCTAGCGCGGAGGGAGCATGAATCGTCAGAGGTTAACCATGGGACTGTTCGCGGCGTTGCTTGTAGGGTGCGCCGCATCGGCAATGCGTTTTGGCGCACCCGACTCAGCGTCCGCCTCAATTCAAAATCAATCGCATGTCAAACCTGATACTACAACAGTCGTCTGTTACAAGCCAGGCGGCGGCGACTGCGTAAGCAGCTACCACGAGGTCCACGGCCTCGCCTCGGTCGAACTATATGGACCCTGCTACAACGGGCAAGGCTGCATCCTGCACCCTGATATTGCCCTGACATCTCCGGCGACATTCGCGAACAAAAACTATGATTGCACCGCGAATCAATCCGGGGAATACAGCATTACCTATGGCGTCATTTTTGACTTCGATCCGATCTCGACCAGTTCTTTCGAGGTAGTGTTCAGGAATGAAACGGGAGCGACGCTTCCCATCTACACGACCTTCCATATCGCGTACACCTGCTTCGGCCCGACCTGATCGCCTCAACAAGCCTAAAGCCATCCGAGCCGCTTCTGTAAGTGGCTCGGATGGCTTTGTGCTCCTGACTTCCTTCTTTTTTTTTGACGATTAAGAGCGGCTGGGCTTTCACTTTCAAGACAGAACAGGCTTCAAATGTACACATGCCGAGCGTTACAAGCGCTTGCGTTCCTAATAACCACATCACTAAGCTACGGCTGCGGAGCATCCCCGCCATTGGGAGTCAGCGCGACAGTTGTAGGATTGGGCAGTGCCAAAATTCAGCACGTCGTTTATATCGTGCAGGAGAATCGCAGCTTCGACGATTTGTTTCAGGGCTACCCAGGCGCCGATACAATGGCGTATGGTAAGACGTCACATGGCGGCACGATTCGTTTGAAACCTATTAGCCTTAAAACAATCTATTTTGTAGATCATTCCGCTGCAGCGATGTTTGCAGCCTGCAATGGCACGGCGAACGTCCCCGGGACGAAGTGCAGAATGAATGGCTTCGGTATGGAGCAGAGTTATGGTGCTCCCCCCAACGGGCAATACGCTTACGTTCCGCATAGGGAAACGAAGCCTTATTTTGATATGGCGCACGAGTGGGTTTTGGCAGATCGAATGTTCGCCTCTCAGCTAGACGAAAGTTTTGTGGCGCATCAGTACATCATCGCCGCACAAGCCGATTCAAGTGTCGACATCCCATCGGGATCGTGGGGGTGCAACGGCGGAAATACCGACAAGCTCCCAACGCTTACGCAATTAAGACGGTATGGTCCCCTGCAACGGCCATGCTTTAATTATAAGACGCTAGGCGACGAGTTCGATGCGGCCGGCCTCACTTGGCGATTCTATACCAGCAAGTATGACACTCCCTCTAGCGGGAATGGGAGCCTGTGGTCTGCGTATCAGGCGATAGCGCACATATACCGAGGGCCTGACTGGAAAACAAATATCGTCACACCTCAGAAACGGTTTCTTACCGATGTAACCGGTGGCAAGCTTGCAAACTTCACATGGATTACTCCAATCTGTGCAAACTCAGATCACATGGCTTGCGGCGGAGGATATGGACCTTCTTGGGTCTCGGCTCTCGTTAACGCCATAGGTGAAAGCAAGTTCTGGGAAACAACTGCTATCTTCGTACAGTTGACCTGTAGGCGCGGATTCGGACAGACGGAGACTGTGAGCTCTCGGGCGTAAAGCCCGGCTAGGAGACTCACATGCGAAAGAGCCGATTCACCGAGGCGCAGATCGTCGGCATTCTGCGAGAGCTCGACGCTGGCACGACGGCAACCGAACTCGGTCGAAAACATGGGATTCACGCGAATACGATCCGCCTCTGGAAGGATCGATATGGCGGTCTAGATAGCAGCGATCTAGTCCGCCTCAAACAGCTCGAGGATGAGAACCGGCGCAAAGATCGGATCATCGCCCGGCTCTCGTTGGAAGTCGATGCGATGAAAGAGCTGGTCGAAAAAAACGGCTGGGGCCCTCGCAGCGGCAAGAAGCGGTGAGGGCGTTAAAGGCCCGCGGGATCTCGATCGTTCGCGCCTGCGAGCTGGCCGGCTACAACCGCAGCAATCTCTATTACCGCCGCAAGCAGGATGACGATCCGAAACTCAAAGCCCGCATGCATGAGCTCGCGCAGGAGCGACCACGCTGGGGTTGGCGCCGGCTCTTCATCGTTATTCGTCGGCGGGAACGCCATGACGTGGGCGAGACGCGGTTTCTACGGCTCTATCGCGAGCTGCGCTTACAAGTCTGGCCGCGTAAGAAGCGCAAAGTGAACTACGTGCGCGGAGCGTTGATTGCGCCGGTGACGGTTCCGAACGAGCGCTGGTCACTCGACTTCATGCACGATCGGCTCGCTAACGGCCGCCAGTTCCGGGCTTTGACGGTCGGCGACGACTTCACCAAGGAATGCCTTGCGTTGGAGATCGCGCACTCTCTGGGAAGCGCCGACGTCATCCGGGTCTTCGAAGCGATCGCATTCGAGCGCGGCCTGCCGAAGACGATTCGGTTTGATAATGGCTCCGAGTTTACGAGCCACAGGATGCTGCGCTGGGCGGCCGAGCACGGCGTTGAGCTGCACTTCATTCAGCCCGGCAAGCCGACGCAGAACGCCAACGCCGAATCGCTCAACGGACGGATCCGCGATGAGCTCTTCAATCTGCACAGCTTCACGAATATCTTCGAGGCGCGCGAGATCACCGAAGCCTGGCGATGCGACTGCAACGAGAATCGCCCGCACTCGGCGCTCGGGTATCAAACGCCAAAGGAGTTTGCCGCGAGCCTGAAAATCAACCTACCTTCACAGTTATCAGCTGCCTGAAATGCGCCTACAGGTCAAGGTGGGGAAATGGCTCAGGGTGAAACTGTGAGTTCCGGGCTGCGGCCCTAGGAGAACTCACGTGAAGAAAAGTCGCTTCACCGCGCGCAGATTTTCTCTTTCTCTAAAGGGACCTGGCGCTTGTGACTTGTCCGGCTGCGGTAGCGGAGCCTTCGTCCGGCGTAGGGACGACTAAGCAAGCGGCTCATCCAAACGAGGCCACTACAGATGCCCCCGCTGGGCGCACCACTCAACCTTCGGCGACTATTTAGGAGTTTGCTAGGGAGAACCTACTTGGCTAGCTAATATGGGCCAGCCCCAAGAACCCCAAGCAAAGGAGATTCTTATGGCCGATGACTTAAGGGCGTCCAGCGCTCCGCGGGAACTTGCAACGCCGGTCTTTGCCGAAAAGAGGCCAACACCGGATCCCACTACGTTCCTCGTCAAGCATCCCTCCGACGGCCCGTTTTACAAGGAAATAGACCAGCTCAATAGAGAGCACGAGCTCAAGGCGGTAACATTTCCCATGCCTCGGGGGACGCCTGAACCTCGTTTAAGCCTGTACGAGGTTCTTGGGAAGAAGAAAGACGCTATCGATTGGATCACCCGGAATAAGCAAATTGTCTTTCATGCGCTTGGCGATTGCGGAAGCACGCGAAGCCCCCGGACCGAAGACCTAGTCACAGATAAGTTGCAAGCGGACTTTCAAGAACAAGACAATCGCGAAATTCCGCAGTTTAATCTTCTACTCGGCGACATTGTCTATAGCTTCGGCGAACTCCAGTATTATTATGATCAGTTCTACGATCCTTACCGCGACTATCCGGCGCCCATCCTCGCGGCAGCAGGGAACCATGACAGCATGGTGCCGCCCGGCTTACGCGAACGAGCTCTGGAGGGGTATCTCAGAAACTTTTGTGCAGAGAGGTTCGAAGCAATGCCGGAGGCCGGCGGCCTTTCTCGGACTGCGCAAATTCAACCAGGTGTCTTTTTTACATTTGAAGCTCCATTCGTCTGCATTCTCGTGCTCTTTAGCAACTGCTTGGAGGACCCAGGCGTCATTGCCAATAGCGATATCGGCGATTCACAACTGATCTTCTTGGAAGCTGCTCTAAAGCGACTGAAGGCCGCAAACTACGGAGGCGCCCTTCTCTTCGCGCACCATCACCCTCCGTATACACTTTCCCGGCACGGTTGGAGCATAAAGATGCAACAGCAAATTGACAAGGTTTGTGACAAAGTTGGTTTGTGGCCGCACGCTGACCTGGCCGGACATGCTCATAATTATCAGCGTTTCACCCGATACAGACCCGATGGCCTGAGCATCCCCTACGTTGTTTGTGGGAATGGCGGCCATAACGTTACCTCTCTTAGGAAAGTGCATGGACCTGACGGCGATACCGCTTTGAGAACCCCGCAGATCATCCAAACCTCGAAACAGGGGGAGAAGATCGTATTTGAAAACTACGATGACACGAACTACGGCTATTTGCGGATAACGGCGACCGCGCAACAGTTGCGTATTGAATACCACCCCGCATCAGATGGCGCAGACGCGAAGACACCGGACGATGCGGTCACGGTAAAATTGGCAACGCACGAACTCGATCATTTTACCGCCGAAGACCTCGGCTTTACCGAAAAAGCCGCTGCGGTGCACAAGTTGAAGCAACGTCAAAACGATTGACCTTTAGGTAAACCAGTGATCATCTTCAGCAATCAGGGCTACCGTTTGATCGCCGCTTCCAGTGTGTAGAAATAGTCGATATTTCTGGCGCTCAGCCGAGTGAGCTGGCGAGACCGTAAGTTGCTGCTACAGTTAACTGGCGGACATGCTACCCTTTAGTCGTCGATGAAAACCTCTTGCACGCACTTAGGATCTGAGAGTATGTCGTATTTTGGCGCACTAATACATCCTTATTCAAATATCGCCGCCTGCTCCAAGGCTGTCACTGATCTCGAGTTAGACCTAGTCGTACTTGAGGTGAATCCGACAGTCTACCCCTGGACAACGTACGACGACTGGTACAAGAATCTCTCGCCGCAAAGCATCGTCATGATGCTGTCGTTGCCTAACAACTCCACGTGGAGTTCAGTTTCCCCGGCGGAATTTGGATCACAGGCTGCAATGATGGCAAGCCGCTATCCGGAGGTAGCGCGCTTTCTTTGTATCAACGAGCCAAACGTGTCCCAGTATTATCCCCCTACGGGGATCGCTCCGCAGGCTTATATGAAATATTTCAACGCGATGCAAGCGGCAATTCTTAAGGAGCGAGGCCTAACCGGCCTGGGACAAGGCAGCGGCATAACATCTGGCCCCCAGACCTCCGCGCTGATCCAGTCCTATTGGGGGCTGCTTGCTGCGTGGTACGATGTAATCTGCTTTCATCCATATGGTTCGAGCACAAACCCGTCCGACGGTAACTACGTAGGGAATACTGTTAAGCCGCTTCAGCAAAACAATTATCGCTACGCGTGCACGGAATGGGAGGCAGGCGCAGGTAGCGCGCCCGCCATATGGCAAGCCTGTTTGGATACCGGTTTTCAATATGCGATCTACTATGAGTTGCAAGATTCGCAAAACTCGCCAAATACTGGGTTACTGGACCAAAATGGTAGCCCCGTTCAACCATACTATAATGACGCCAAAGAATGGCTGGCTCAATATCACCGGCGCACCCAATAGCGCATCGACTGGTTACGATCGGCCACGTGCTTGCCGGTGTCGCGAACCAGTCGCGATCCGATTGCGGATGTAATACATGGTGGTCGTCTGAGCCGAAACCTGCGGATTGTTCCGCGACTAACTTCAGCGTGCGCTTCCGGCTGGGGGACTGTGTGGATTTCCGCCCAAACCCCTGCGGAGAAATCCACCGTGCCGGCGTCGTCTCTGCGAGGGCACTCGTGGGAGCTGCTGCGTCGGCTTTTTGCCGAGCGCCCCCGCACCGCATTTCGCCGAGCATGCCTAGGGCGCCTGAGAATCTTTCGGCAGCTTATGAGATAAGAGCTTCGCAGGCAAGCCAACGGTCGCCCCCGTCGAAGCAGAAAGGAGGCAAGGGCTTGGCGGTTGAATAGCCCAACCGGCTAGCTCCGAAGCGAGCCTCATACTGTGGTTGCTAGGTTTTCAGCATCGACCGACTGGTGGAGTCTGTTTTTATGAGCAAAAGGCCCAAGCTACCAGAGGAGGCACTGGCGCAGCTACGCGGCGTTCTCGATAACTATGATCGCCTACGCGCCGAAGCCACCTCGCCCCATGCTGGCGACGACCAAGAAGTCTCTCGGATTCGACATTTGCTGGAGGCACAGCCAGATGACGTCTGGTGGACCGACATAGCGACCGCGCAGCTATGCGTCGTCGATTTGCTTAGCGGCGACCAGATCGGGGCACGCATCGGCGGTTGGCGGCGGCGACTGCACGAAGTCATCGGGGACCAGCGCTACGCAGAGTATCTCAAGAACGCGCCCGATTTATCCAAACCGCAAGAGCCGGAAGCACTCAAAGCGGACCTTTGCGAATGCATCGCTACGGTTTACTATTTCTACTCTGCCTACGGGATCAGCGCGCGAAGTCGAGCAGATGTTTCCCGAGCGCTCCTGCGGTCCGCGGGCCTTATTATTGCGATTGAGGCTTTAGCGATCGTCCTACTGCTCGCTTCTGTCTTCCTCGGATCGAGCCAGGGAGGGCTATTTCACAACGCTGTTGCGAGTGCATCCGCGACGCCCGCCGGCCAGCAGGCTGCATCTGTGCCGGCGAAAGGGAACTCGACCTCACCGCCTACGCCGCAGAAACCTTCGGAACCACCCGATTGGCGCTTCTTGATCGCTTGGATATTGGCGGCGTCCGCGGCCGCGGTGGCCGGTTGCGCCGTAAGTGTTCAGCGGCGCCTTCAAGATCCTACGCTTCAGGTAGATCCGCTCTACCGTTACATTCAAACTGAAGCGGATCAGTTCAGCATCGCAGTGACTAACCCAATCTTTGCGGCGTTCTTCGGCGCAATCATGTACGGCTTACTCGCATCGCAACTCATCACTACGAGCCTGGCAAAACTTCCAAACTGCGTTCCAGACGGCTGCGCGGCCGCAGCTATAGTTCTCATCCTTGCGTTTGCATCTGGATTTGCTGAGCAACTCATACCTGATGCGTTGACACGGCTGAGTAACGCCGTCGCAGGCGCCGTTCCTACGCAGTTTAGTAGTGGCTCGAAAGGCGAGCAAGCACCGCCGAGCGGTACCGCGACTCAAAGGCAGCAACAGATAGACGCCGCGGCGAAGCCGCCGACGCCCCAGCCAACTGGCGAAGCCGCCGCCCTTGGACACGACGCTTCGGTTGCGTCCGGGCCGGACCCGAGCAACCTGGACAAAGGAACGACCTAAGATGGCACTGCCTACGGTAAATGACGTCCTGACCGTCGCTCGAGCAAAGGTTGGCCTCGGAGAGTCCCCGCCCGGATCCAAGCATAACCTAATCACCGCATGGTATGGGATGGACGATGAGTGGTGCGCGATGTTTGTATCGTGGGTGCTCGCACACTCCGGCTTCAGTAATGATGGAGGCGCCACCCTTCATGTGCCGGGAGTCGTACAAACCACGAAGCACGGATGGTCCTATGTGCCCTACCTTCTGGACAATTTCCGCGATGCCGGCCGAGTTCAAGAGGAACCGACGCCCGGCGCGATCGTTGTCTACTACTGGGATGAAGACACTCAGCCCGATCACACGGGGTTGGTCGAAGTGGTTTTGGAAAACGGCTCCTTTCAGGCTATCGAAGGCAATCACCACGGCATGGTCGATCGTGTGACACGAAGTCGCGCTATCAAGGAACAGTTTCTAACTGTACCATACGACGATGCACCGGCGCCTTCGCCACTTCCGCCGTCGCCTCCCGGAGTGCCACCCTTCCCAGGTTACTGCTCTTTGGGCTCCATCGGCAATGCAACGCGCCTTGTGCAGCAGCGGCTGAAAGAACGTGGGTGGACGATCGCGGTCGACGGTGTCTTCGGCCCGCAGACGAATCGCATCGTAAAGTCATTCCAGGCGGAAAAAGGCCTGACCGTCGACGGGGTAGTTGGACCCGCAACGTGGGACGCCTTGTGGACGTAGAACACGCATGCTACCGGTCGTTACACGCTCCTCGCTCGTAGGCCATACAAGATTGTAACTGCATCTGGGATATTTCAGGAGCCATCGGCTTCTTTTCATTTTTTGTTCGGCGTTATGCCGCTTATCTTGATACTTCCTAACGTTTAGACAAGTACGGACGCCTTGTCGAGCCTCGCAGACTCAAGCACGTTCGCATTCTAGCCCTTGGATGCACGCCGCTGGAGTCACGACCTGAGATGAATTCCAAGTACAGCGATCTAGACGAGGCAAAGGATGCTTACAAAGAGCAAAGCGCTTTTGAGAAAGACCTCATTAACCTGGGCAACATATACGTTGTGTTGTCCAGTGCGCTTTTGTCCGGCGTGGTAATTAAGCTCAACGACACAACAACCAAACCGTGTTCATGGCCCGGTCCTGGGAAATGCGCATTAGTTCTGTCGACAGTTCTCTTTTTGTTAGGAATCATTGCAGAGTGTTCGTCTTTCATCAGGGGGCATTACGTGTTTGTTTCAGAACGTACAAGAGCGGGACAATCAAGGGCATTCAGGCTGACGGCGGCAGCAAAAATAAACTACCGCGCCAACATGGCGAGACGACATCTGCTTATATGGGGTGTCACGTTTACTTTGGCGGGTATTCTCTTTGCCGGTCTTGGCTTGATACTCCAGGGCATCGGATACTGATTCAGCGCAATGCTTCGCTCTCGACCTACTGAGTGCTTACGTTAGCAACCTGGGCGATGCCGACTCTTTTGCTCGCTGGCTGAAGTTCAGCCGAAGGCCCGGATACACCATTAGAATGCAACGCACGCGCACTCGTCGCTCGGCTATCTAAGGCCCGAGCAGTTTCCTCGACATCTACGGAAACTGATTACTTCCACAGGATCAACGCCGCATAACGGCCCCGCGGCCCCGCTTGGGGATGGCGACGACTGGCGTTTCGATGAGGCAACTTTTCCGGAACGTCAGCTTCCCCTTGGGCGTTCGCTCGGGCTTACAGTTCAACTTGAGCCGTTTTGCCACCTCACGCCACCCTCAAGTCGTCGGCGGTGATCGCTCTGGTGCAAAGTGTGTCGGACGATACCACTTGCCCTTGAGCTGGCTTCGACTTGCTGGCCAGCTGGCCAAATTTAATCACGCATGGGCACAAGGATCTGATCCCGTCAAGAGCTCGTTCATACATTATGCGACACTTAGGAGTAGAAGAAGCCGCCGACCAGATTGTATATCTCGTCGAAGAAAATGTCTGAGTGCGATCCCGAAATACCGCCCGAATAAGTCGGCCGGGCGCCCTGGGTTCTAGCTTTGTGCACCGGGGTCAGGTCAGCCACCACCAGTTGCCCAGTTGCACCGACCGCAGTTGACATCGCAAAGCCGACGTCAACTCTCAGATTCGCCATTCCTCCAAAATATGCAACAGTAGCAGGGCTAGGGCCGGCCGCGCCCAAGGCGGGAGTCGGACTAGCTCCATGAAAGAAATTCGCAATCGCGGAAGCACGGGGATACCATTGAGTAAGCGCCAAGTCCAGCTGCGATGTTGTTAACAAGATGCGCAGGTTACTTAGTTTTCCGATATTTCCATAGATGTCGTTTGGCTCAAGGTTGTCTTGATCAGTGGCTGCTTCGAGAAGCACAACTTTCCACGAGGTCAGCGGTGAAATCGGTATCGTCGGCCCCAGATCCGCCTGGATGTCGTTCAAAGCCGCGCAAACCACTTTGCAGCCGAAACTGTGGCCGATTACGAAAAACCGTAAAGGCTGATTTTGTCGAGCCGTCAGCGCCAGACGAAGAACGCTGTATACGAGGTTTTTCCCCACGGCATCAGCTCGCTGCTTCATAGTAAAAAACGTAAACAGCTGAGCATCGCTAAGAGGGCTATCGGGATCTTCTGTTATTTCCGATGGCCAATGGATGCCCATCTCAAGCGCCGACTTCGGCGGCGTTGGTAGAGGGCCAGACTGCTGTTGCTCGACCAGAAGGCGGCGCATCAGTCCTACGGAAAACACGTCATAGTCGACGCTTGATCGCTCGGCATCGGTTGACCAACCGTGCGAGTACACGTACACATCGTCAAAGCCAAAAGGGACCGCGGCGATGGCGCTGGCGATGACCGAGTTGAGGGAAGGATCAAAGATCGTACCATCGGCGTTAGAGGGTATGGTAAGCGTTGCCATTTAAACAGTAACCTCAAGGATGCGGTCTTATTGCTCTAAGCACATCGCCGCAGCCTGCGCGACCCATGGGCTGAGGGTCCGCAAGTGTGGTGATCCGTTTTCGTGGCGAGCGCTAGCAATCCTCGCACGGACGGCGACCCGGACAGTCCCACTGATGCAACGCCAAGGCAGCGTGTCGAGTTCTTTCAAAAAATGATCTCCGCGGATCACTGGGGGCCCCGCGTAATCAGTCGCGACCTCGTAAATCGCAAGCCGCGATTACGAGGCACCTTCGGCTGCTAGCCACAGGCCTGCTTTTGCTACTTGGTTTCTCCGAATGCGCCTGGACCCAGTTCCGCTTGCCTGACGGCGATGGCTCTGCGCTGCCGAGGTCCTCCAGCAGTCGGATGGTATGAGGAGATCGCGGATGAGTGACCGGGAATCGTATCGGGGCGAGAGCACCCCGTTCAAGCGTTAGACCACATCGAATCCATTAGGGCTGTCCAGCAATACGCTTAGTGAAAGTTGGGGCGGTCGAGGATATCTTGGTTCGGGCGAAGGAGCGCAGCAAGTAGGAGGCGTTAGCTGCAGAGGCTTTCGTTCAGGTTAGTCGCAGACCCTAGCAATCTCAATCGTCTGGGTAAGATACGCGTGCGCACATCGCAAGAATGTATTTGGTGCGGCCGCTTCCGGAGGGCGCTCGCGTGGTGGCGTAAAAAAGTGCTCAACATGAGTTTTTGGGGTCTTCCAGACCCGAGTACCGGTACGCTGGACGATTGCCCGCTGGCGGACCTGTTAGCGCACGAGTTTGGCCATTGGGTCGCGCTCCAAGAGTCGGGCATCCAGCCTGATGGTCTTTACGTTTATGGCATTCGGCATGAGCCGGGATCACCCGTTGTGACCAAGGGTGGTGGAACACCGTTTGCTACGTCGTTTCCTGTCCGCTGGGATTTCGCGGTGGTCCATGCTGCAGGCGCCGTGGGCGAAGAATTGTATAGGGTCGGCTCGGCAGCGTTTGAGTGCAGCACCGCGGTGCAGCAGCTGCTGACCGACGAATCATGTCGACATGACCTTGACGAACTAGCTGAGGTTTTGCGTCGTCTCAAGGGTCGAGAAGCAACGAGCGGTGCCCGGTTTGCCGCTGAGATCGGCCAAGCCGTCCTCGGCGCTCGCAATCTATTGGTTCCGCGGCTGTCGAACCTACGTGACGAAGTAGATGCCCTGGTGCGCTCAGCTGACGCTGGGAAACTGAGCATTCTAGAGGTGCCCTGGAGTGCCGGCGTTGCCGCAAGACTTTCGGGTCGAGATAGATCTTGGTACGAAGTTGACGTTGAATCATGAGTTTTTTGATTGCTCATATCTTGAGCGCCTGTATCAAGTAGTGCAGTGCAAAGTTTAAGACTTAAGGTTTGAAGGAGCGCTCCACGCTTAGCGGTCATTTATGGATGACGAGTCTCGTCTAACGGAGGTGGCTTTCAGCGAAGCGCCAACCGCTGATGACTTCGAAGGAGGCCCGGCGCCAAAGCGCGTGTCTTTTCGCCGTGTAACCCAGGAGCAGCGAATCCGCGAACGACAGTATCGTTTAACGCATATCGTCCCCGTTGAGAATTTGATTAAGTGGGGCGTTCCAGCGCCTGCTCTTGCGCTGTACGGACGCTGGTGGCAGTTGGAGCGGTGGATTCGTGATCTCGTTCAACTGGAACTGCAGAGTTGCTATCGTGCGAACTGGAAGTCCAAAGTAACGCATGTCGAGCAGAGGAGATTGAACCAAGCAGGAGGTGTCGCCTATATGCCATCTGCCGATGACGCTAATCCGCTAGGGTACGCGGACCTTGGCGACCTCCAAAAGCTCATCGACGAGGATTGGCATCTCTTTGAATATGCGCTGATTCCTCTCGATCGTTGGAAAGGTTTGCTCAGCACGCTCGCAGCAGTTAGACATCGGATTGCGCATTGTCGTCTTTCACACGGTGATGATCTGGCCCGCGTCGAGCAGGCCCTACGCGATCTTGACGCCGGCGTCTTGAGATGTTTGAAGTCGTACAGTTCTGTTGAATGGGTGACGCCCGAGTCCGATCCAAATCTTGCCCGGCTTTTGGATGGACGCAGTGATGCCAATGCGCACGCGTTACGAAACTACGACACGCGACTTCGCTTGCATAAATCGCATCGTCCCTGGAGCACGGCCGAAGATTCGGGGTTGCTATATCATGCGCGTTGGCACTGTGGCAGAAACCCGCCGGATATCAGACACGTGTGGGACTATCTCATGGGAGTCGATAACCTAGATATGCTCGTGCATCTGAACGTCTATGCGTTCGATGACGTTGAAGCGGTGATTACCCCATCGAACGGCCCCGAGTCAGCAGAACTTATTGACGCCATCTTTGAAGCAGTTCTCACTTCGCAAAGCCACCGGCAGACCGATGATTGGTTTTATTCGTGGCCGGAGTGCGTGGGTTTCGTAGATTACCGAGTGCACCTGGACGATTACTTTGCAAAGGCCGCCGACTTTAGCAATGCTGATTCAGTGTTCTTCTAGCCCGATCAGTCGCATCAGCGCTTAGGGCGCTAGCGCTCGCGATCGGCGGCTGCAGCCTGAATTGCAAGCCATGAGTATTTAAGTGGTTTTGCCACGCTGGCTCAAAGAGCTATGTAGCATTTGTGCTTTCATCCTAGCGCGTCCTCGAGGCGGCCGGTTCGCTCGGGGAACGATCTTGCGTCAGACTTGCACCGCTGGAAGGCGTGAATCACTTGACGTAAGTAAAAAGGGAGGCTACAGTGAGATATGACCAAGCGAAAGCTTCCCGTTCCTGAGACTATGATCGAAGCCGTCCGCATGTTTGCCGATGAGCAAGTCGCCCACGACTTCTTCGTGGCCATGCGTTGGCCTAATGGTGTGGCGTGCCCGCGGGCTTGCGGTCGCTTAACGTCGCCTATATGGCCAAGTCGCGGCGCTTCTACTGCAACGACTGCAAAGGCCAATTCACGGCCAAGGTAGGGACCGTCTTTGAGGACTCTCCGATCGGTTTCTCCAAGTGGCTGCCCGCGTTCTGGCTGCTGGCCAGCAACCGCAATGGCATCTCCTCGCATGAGCTTGGGCGCGCTCTAAGGGTCACACAGCGGACGGCTTGGTTCATGCTTCAGCGTATTCGCTTGGCGATGGAGGACAATTCGTTCGACAAGCTCGTCGGTACGGTCGAAGCGGGCGAAGCCCATATCGGCGGGTCGTGGGAGTCTATGAATAAACGGCGGCGGCGCGCTATCGCCAAAGCCGGGCAAACGCCGCTATCCTCCAAGGCTGCCGTTATCGCGATGGTGGAACGCAAAGGGCGAGTCCGCGCCTTCACCGTGCCTGATACGGCGCACAAGACCTTGCTCCCGAAGCTGCTGGCAAGCATTGACCAAGACGCAACCCTCTACGCCGATGAATCCACGCTCTACACGCATCTCAGCGAGTTTTTCCTAAAGCATGGTGCGGTTAACCACGAACTTAAAGAGTGTGTTCGCGGGACTGTCCACACGAACAACATAGAGGCGTTCTGGGCGGTGCTGAAGCGCACGATCGGCGGCACCTATACACACGTTGACCCGCGCCACTTGGATCGCTATCTCCCCGAACAAGTCTATCGCTTCAGCGAGCGCGAGAATGACGACGGACCTCGTTTTGCCAAGGCTACAAAAGGCGCGGATGGGAAGCGGTTGACATACAAGGCGCTAAGCACTAAGAAATAGCGGCATGCCTTACGGGTTGGATTTGAGCAACTCCGTCGCAAAGGTTGCAAGGGCGAATAAACACCTTGATACGCTCAAGGCTAAAGTCGCTTCTCTCGGAGAGAACGCAGCGTATGCGGCGAGGTTGAGTGAGATCGACGAGCAGGGCTGGTCTAGTTTGCTGCTCGGAACCGTCATTACCAGCGAAGAAGAACCACTCGGCCTCATCATGGGCGAGTGTATACATAACTTGAGGTGCGCACTTGATTACATTGTTACCGCTCTTGTGGAGGAAAGCGGAGGAACGCTCACCAGGCACCATCAATTCCCGATATTCGATGACCGGGACGCATATGCTAACAGGGTTGGAACGCAAACAACCGCGCTCCCAAATGGACCCTTGCGGTTCGTCACGGTTGGCCTGAAAGAAGTTTGGGACTTCCAACCTTTCCATAAAGGTCCACAGGCGGTCTTTGACTCGCTCTTTTCCCTCTATCGCTTCTCTAATTCCGACAAGCATCGCGTTATTAGTATTGCCGCTCATATGCCAACTGGCCCAGGGAGCGCCGAGGTCGAACACAATGGGACGGTCGTGGAGATCGTGCCCACGGCGGACCTTTCGACCTGGTTGTGACCTGAGGTGGCAAAACGGCTCAAGTTGAAACTGTGAGTTCCGGGCTACGGGCCCAAGGAGACTCACGTGAAGAAAAGCCGCTTCAGCGAAGCGCAAATCGTCGGGATCCTCAAGCAGCTCGACGCCGGCAGTACGGCCACGGAGCTCGGCCGCAGACACGGCGTTCATGCCAATACGATTCGACTGTGGCGCGATAAGTACGGGGGAATGGAAACGAGCGATCTGGCTCGGCTCAAGCAGGTTGAAGCCGAGAATGCACAGATGCGGCGAATCATCGCTCGCCAAGCGCTCGAGATCGATGCAGTTAGGGAGCTGATCGAAAAAAACGGATGGGGCCCTCGCAGCGGAAAGAAGCGGTGAGGGCGTTGCTAGACCGCGGCGTTTCCAAAGTGCGAGCGTGCTATATGGTCGGCCAACCCCGTCGCACGCTGTACTACCGCCGCCAAGCCAAGGACGACGCGGCGATCGCAGAAGCGCTACAGCAGCTCGCGCAGGAGCGGCCGCGCTGGGGATGGCGCCGACTCCTGATCATGATCCGTCGTGCCGGCCTTGATGTCGGAGAGTTTCGATTTCGACGCATCTACCGCGCCCTGGCGCTGCAAGTGCGTCCTCGAAAGAAGCGCAAGGTTCGATACGTCCGCGGAACCGTCGTCCCTCCGGTGAGCCGGCCGAATGAGCGTTGGTCGATCGACTTCATCCACGATCGGCTGACGCACGGCCGCACCATCAGAGCGATTGCGGTGGTCGACGATTTCACGCGAGAATGCTTGGCATTGGACGTCGGGTTCTCGTTCGGAAGCCACGATGTCATCCGCAGCTTTGAGGATATCGCTTTTGAGCGAGGCTTCCCCGAGACCATCCGCTTCGACAACGGCTCGGAGTTCACGAGCCACGCGATGCTGCGATGGGGCGCGGAGCGGTCCGTGCACCTGCACTTCATCGATCCCGGCAAGCCGACCCAAAATGCTCAGATCGAATCGCTCAACGGCAAGATCCGCGATGAGTTGTTCAACGCGCACAGCTTCACCACGATCTTCGAAGCTCGGCGCAGAGCCGCCGACTGGCGGCAAGACTACAACGAGGTTCGGCCGCACTCCGCGCTTGGCTATCGGCCACCGAGGGAGTTTGCCGAAGAGTTCAAAACTAAGCAGCTCTCACAGTTATCGGCTGCGTAAAATGCCACCTCAGGTCAGCTCCACATCGCGATAGTAAGAAGCGCGACACAGCAAACCTGCCGCAAACCCTTGCATATATGGTTGTTCGTGAACCTAGCATCGGCCCCGTCATGCGGCCACCGATTTCCGTGTAAGTGGGTAAGCGTGGAGGTCTCCCCGTTCTTACGCCACGACCTCTCCAGAAATGGCGGCTTCGGGAGTGATGTTCTTCGCTCGACGGGCGTACTCTTCCGGTGAGAGATTTCCCAGCGAACTATGCGGGTGATTGGC
>Ga0209062_1001706_pt1 | contig 35173 bp, 29 predicted proteins | sample Coa_R2_2_FD_187158 | JGI IMG/M metagenome (GOLD analysis project Ga0209062, IMG submission 187158) | Surface soil microbial communities from Centralia Pennsylvania, which are recovering from an underground coalmine fire - Coalmine... | ecosystem: Environmental > Terrestrial > Soil > Unclassified...
GATCAGCCCGACCGTCGATGCGTTGCTGAGCGCCAACTGCCGGTCCTCGAAGGTCGTCCCCACCGACGACGTCGCCTTGAACAGTGGGTCGGTGTAGGTGTGGATCGCGTTCAGGTTCCAGTTGTACTGCTGACTGACGCCGGTACCGAGCGTCGAGACGCCGGGCTGCGGCTGGCGGGCCTCGAAGTACAGGAACGCAGGCGCGATCGCCGTCGTCGCCGCGCTGAAGTAGTCGTATCCCGCGGCACCGACGACCTGGACCTGGTTGTGATCGGTCTTGAGCGCGTCGTAGGTCGCGTGTCCGCCGCCCGTGAAGCGGCTGACCGCCTCGCGGTTGGTCGCGAACGCCTCCGTCTGGAGCGGGTTCGCCTTGAGGTACGTGACCGGAACATGCGGGTAGACGCCGTTCACCGGCGTGATCGGGATGAAGCTCGGGATATAGGCCAGGGCGTAGGGGACGCTCGCGCCGCTGTTGTCGTTGTTGGCCATGCCCCGATTCTCGAGGTTGTGCGTGTAGACGCTCGTGAAGTTGGCCTCGAGATGCCGGGCGATGTGCTGATCGATGTTCGCGCGCACCGACTGCCGGGTGGCATCGCTGTTCTTCAGGATCCCGCCCTGTGAGTTGATGTCGACCGACCCGTAGTAGCGCGTGTTGTCGTTGCCGCCGTTGACGTCGAGGTTGGTCTCGTACGCGAGCGGCGTCTCCCCCGCGACTTCCTTGAGGTGGTCGTGGAAGGGCAGCGAGTTGCCGACGATGTACGGCTGCACGACCGAGGGGCTGTACACCTGCTCCGCCTGGGCGACCGTGAAGCGCCGCGCGCCGGGCCCGGCGAGGATGTGTGAGGCGCCGACCCGCTGCGTGATGTCGAACTTCGGCTTGCCCGCTTGGCCACGCTTCGTCGTGATGATCACGACGCCGTTCGCCGCCTTGGAGCCGTAGATCGAGGAGGCGGCGGCGCTCTTGAGCACCTCCACCGACGCGATGTCCGAGGGGTCGAGGTCGGCTAGCCGGTTGGCGGCGTCGTCCTGCGATGGGCCGTTGTTGCTGAGGCCGACCCCGCCGCTGCCGGTCACCGTGTAGAGCCCGGTCGGTATTGTCGCGTTGCTGTAGATGACGCCGTCGACCACGAACAGGGGGTCGGTGGCGCCGATCACGGTGTTCACACCGCGGATCTGGACCTGCATGCCGCCGCCCGGCGCGCCCGAGTTCTGCTCGATCTGGGCGCCCGGCACTTTGCCCTGGAGCGCCTGGTCGACGGTGACCGGGGCCGCCCGCGTCAGCGCCGCGCTGTCGACGATGGCGGTCGAGGTCGGCGCCGCCCGGCGCGTCACGCCGGTCGCCTGACCGGTGACGACCACCTGCTCGAGCTTGGCCGGATCCTCGACCAGCGTCACGGCGAGTGTGGTGTCCCCGGCCGCCACGGTGAGCTGCTTCGGCAAGAAGCCGATCGCCCGGACGGTGACCGGCGTCGGCGCGTCAGGTACGATCAGCCTGAAGTGCCCGTCGTTGTCCGTCTCGGTGCCGCGTGTCGTGCCCGTCAGGATCACGCTCGCGGCCGGGATTCCCTGCCCTTCGGGACGGGTGACCGTCCCGCTCACGACCCGACCCTGGCCGCCCGGCGCCTGCTGGGCCCGGGCCGGCGCCGCCGGCCAGAGGCCGACGACTCCGGCGCACAGCCAGATGTACCTCCGAACGAAGCTCTGTGTCACGAGACCTCCCCTCACCTGTGATGGCGGCTCCGGGGGGGTCTGTCCCCCGGGAACCGATGGCGCACACCCCACCCGGGCGTGCGTCGTAGCGGCGTGGACCGCAGTCTCCTCCCCCGATGGGAGCGGCGGTCGCCCACGCGTGGCGACAGCGGGGCCTCGGCGTCACGGCAGCGATGCCGACCCGCCCCCCCGCTCCGGGCGATGGGGGCCTATTGTCTCACATTTCCATGGGTTGTCAAGGGAGCCAACCCCGCATCCCACCAATGTTTCACGATACTATCATGGATGTTCGCTCCGGCGGTCGGTCCCGACCTCGGCCAGGCCCTCGCGGCTTTCTGGCACGGCTCGCTGGGCTCGCCGTACGCGATCGTCTCGGCCACGCTGGTCCGCGCGACGCCGCTCATCCTCACGGGGCTGGCGGTGGCGATCGCCTTCCGCGCCGGCGTGCTCAACATCGGAGCCGACGGGCAGTTCCTGGCCGGCGCGACGGCGGCGGCCGTGCTCGGGGTCGCCCTGAGCGGCCCGACGGGCCACGTCCCGCTACGCTTTCTGGCCCTGTCGGCCGCGCTCGTCGGCGGAACGATGCTCGGCGCCGGCTGGGCCGGGGTGGCCGCCTGGCTCCGCCGGCGGTTCGGCGTGCTCGAGGTCATCAGCACGATCATGCTCAACTTCATCGCCCTCGAGGCCGTCGCCTATCTGGTGCGCGGACCGCTCCAGGAGCCGTCGCGCGTCTACCCGCAGACCCAGGCCCTGCCCAGCGCCATGCACCTCCCCAGGCTCGTCCCCGGGTCGCGGCTCCACATCGGGTTCGCGCTCGCGGTGCTCGCCGCGGTCGTTGCCTGGTGGGTCCTTCGGAGCACGGCGCCAGGGTTCCGCGCCCGGGTCGTGGGCGCGAGCCCGACGGCCGCCGCGAGTGCCGGGCGGATCGATGTCGCACGCGTCACCCTGTCCGCGTTCCTGATCAGTGGTGCGCTGGCAGGGCTCGCGGGAGCGGTCGAGGTCACCGGCGTCACCTACGCGCTCTACGACAACATCTCCCCGGGCTACGGGTACACGGCGATCGCGGTCGCGCTGCTCGCCGACCTCCACCCGCTCGGGGTGATCGCGAGCGGCATCTTCTTCGGGGCGCTCGAGGCGGGGGCGGCGGCGATGCAGCGGGACGCGGGCGTGCCGGCGATCGTCGCCACGGTCGTCGAGGCCGGGCTGGTGCTGGCGGTGCTCGCGGCCGAGCGCGGCCGGATCCGATTCCAGGCATCGCGCGCCTGACGGCGCCCGACACCGGCATCACGCACCGGATGCTCCCCTGATGCCTACCGCGCCGGCCGCGGCCTTCCTCGCCGCGACGATCCGCACGGCCACGCCCCTGCTCTTCGCGGCGCTCGGCGAGACGCTCACCGAGCTCGCGGGGGTCATCAACGTCGGGCTCGAGGGGGTCGTGATCGCGGGAGCGTTCGGCGCGCTGGTCGGCGCGGGCGCCGGCGGGATCGCCGCGGGGTTCGTCACCGCGGCGGCCGCCGGGGCGGCCCTGGCCGTCGTCTTCGCCGTCTTCGCCGCGGTCCTGCGCGCCGATCAGATCATCGCCGGGACGGCGGTGACGCTCCTCGGGCTCGGCGCGACCGGGGCGCTCTACGAGTGGCGCTACGGCGCGACCGGCGCGGCGCTCTCCATCCCCACGATGTCGGCGGCCGCGCTGCCGGGGCTCGCCCGCCTGCCGCTCGTCGGGCCGGCGCTGTTCGATCAGCCGCCGGTGACGTATGTGGGCTACGCGCTCGTGCCGCTCCTCTGGTGGTGGACGTACCGCACGCACGCCGGGCTCGCGCTCCGGGCCGTCGGCGAGAGCCCGGAGGCAGCCCGCGCGGCCGGGATCGACCCGCGCACGGTCCAGTGCGCGGCGGTGGCGGTCGCCGGGGTGCTGGGCGGGATCGGCGGCGGGACGCTGGTGCTCGCCCAGGTCGGCACGTTCGCCGAGGGGATGTCGGCCGGCCGCGGCTTCATCGCCATTGCCATCGTCGCCCTCGGCCGGTGGAACCCCGCCGGCGCCGCGCTCGCGGCACTCCTGTTCGGGGCGGCGAGCGCGTTGCAATTTCTCTTTCAGGCCCTGGACTGGCGGGCACCGTATCAGCTCTTCCTCGCGGTCCCCTACGCGCTGACGCTCGTCGGCCTGGCGCTGAGCAGCGCTCGGCGCCGCGGCACGGCACCGGCCGCCCTCGGCCGAACCGACCTGTGATGGCCGGAGCGACATGATCGGATCCTGGCCGCTCTCCCCGCAGCCGACCGCGCGTCAAACGCGGGACATTCTCTTCCGGCTCGGCCACGAGCTGGCCGCGCGCGGCGCGCGCGTGCACCATGACGTCATTGGCGGCTTCCGATTCTGGATGCCGTTGCTGTCGCACGGCAAGCCCCTCGGCGCGCTGCACGCCATCACGTCGGGGCGGGTGACGATCGGCGCCGGCGCCGGCGAGCCCTGGCGCGTGCGCTACGACCTCCGCTTCTCGGTGCTCGGCGTGGTGGCCGTGCTGATCAGCGCCGGGCTGATCGAGACCGGCCTTCATTGGCCGCGTGCGCGCCTGCTCGACCTGCTCGCGCTCGGCTGGATCCTCGCCTACGGCGTCCCCTGCATCCGCGCCATGCGCACCTTCCGCCGGCTCGTGCGGGAGTCCGCGCTCGCCGTGACGGCGCGCGAGCCCGCCGTACGGCCGCGCAGGAACGAGCCTATCGTCGGCTGACGCCGGGTGATGCCGGGTGATGCCAGGTGATGTCGGGTGATGCCGGGTGATCCCGGCGGTCAGCAGCCGACGTAGGCGCTGTTCCAGCGGGCGCGCCAGACGTGCGGGCCCGTGCGTTGGATCAGCGTGTAGGAGTTGCCATCACCGTAGTCGCGGCCGACGATCAGCGTCGGCACGGCCTGGCTCCCGCGGCCCAGCATGACCCCGGCGAGGACCTCGGCCGACTCGACGTCGTCCTCCGGGCCCGACGTGCGCTCGGAGTACGCCGCCACCGACGATCCCGGGTTGCCGGCGCGTGCCGTCGTATCCCGCTCGAGGAGCAGGATGATGTGCTCCTCCTCGGGATTGTCCTCCTGATTCAGCCGCCGCACCACTTCCGCGGCGATCACCGTGTCGCCGGACGGGAGCACGAAGCGGTGGGCATCGCGTACCGAGAACGGGAGCCCGCGAAAGGCGGCCGCCGTGTCGTTGGGAAGGGCCGAGGCGACCCGGGCGATCTCCGCCGCGCGGCGCGCCGAGTCCTGCGGTGAGAGGACCGGGATCGAGTCCATGGGGAGCGCCGTCGCGTGCCCCTTCGTGAACGCGACCGACCAGTCCGGCGGCGGCCCCTCGGGCACCGTGACGTGGGCCGTCGGCCACGTCGTGCAACTCCCCGAGAAGTTCCCCGACGCGGCCGGCGTCAGCGTCGCCGTCCCGACCTGGCCGCCGCGGGTGAAGAGATCGACGTGCGGATGCCGGTCGAGGAGCGAGTCCGCCGACGGCGCGTCCGTGATCGAGCTGTCGGTGTAGTGCGGCAGCACATCGACGGCGTCGGACGGGCTCCCGCCGGCGACGAACAGCTCCGGTCCGGCCAGCGAGTCGTTCCAGGTGCTCGTGGCCGCCGGGGGCGGCAGGGCCGTGGGCGATGCCGTCGCCGACGCGCCGGCCGGCGCGCCAGTCGCCCGCGCCGACCCGCGCCGCTCACATCCCCCCAGGCTCACGACGACGAGCGTGCCCGCCGTGAGCGCCGCCGCCGCGCCCCGCACCCGATGCGACATACGGGAGGGAATAGTATCGCCGCTATCGCCGAGCTTCCACCCAATCGCGCCCCACACCGACGTCGACCACGAGCGGGACGGAGAGCGCGGCCGCGTGCTCCATCTCGTGGACGACGATCGCGCGCAACGCATCCAGCTCCTCGGCGGGCGACTCGAACACCAGCTCGTCGTGCACCTGGAGCAGCATGCGGGCGGCCAGCCGCGCCTCGCGGACGCGATCGTCGATCCGGATCATGGCGATCTTGATCAGGTCCGCCGCCGACCCCTGGATCGGCGAGTTCTGGGCGGTGCGCTCGCCAAACGCGCGGACATTGAAGTTGCGGTCCCGGAGCTCGGGGATGTAGCGCCGGCGGCCGAAGATGGTCTGGACGTACCCGCGCTCCCGCGCCTGCTCGACGGTCACGTCCAGGTACGCGCGCACGCCCTGGAACCGCTCGAAGTACGTGGCGATGAACTGTCGCGCTTCGGCGAACTCGATCTTGAGCTGCCGCGAGAGCGCGTGCGCACCCTGCCCGTAGATGGTCGCGAAGTTGATCGTCTTGGCCCGCCCGCGCATCGCCGGCGTGACCTCGTCGGGTGGAACGCCGAAGATGATCGACGCCGTCTGCCGGTGGATGTCGCCGCCCGCCCGGAAGGCCTCGACGAACGCCGGATCGCCGGAGAGGTGCGCCAGCAGGCGCAGCTCGATCTGCGAGTAGTCGGCGGCGACGAGGTGCCACCCCGCCCGGGGGACGAAGCCGCGGCGAATGTCCCGGCCCAGCTCCCGACGGATCGGGATGTTCTGGAGGTTCGGATCGCTGGAGGAGAGCCGGCCGGTCGACGCGACGGTCTGGTTGAACGACGTGTGGAGCCGCCCATCCTCGGGCAGGAGCAGCGACGGCAGCGCATCGAGGTAGGTGCCCTCGAGCTTGAACAGCTCCCGGTACTCGAGCAGCAGCTCCGGCAGCACGTGCCCGGCCTCGGCCAGCTCCTGGAGCACGCTCGCATCGGTGGACGGCCCGGTCGCGGTCCGCTTGCGCGAGGGAAGCTGGAGCTTCTCGAACAGGATCGTCCGGAGCTGGGGGTTGGAGTTGATGTTGAACTCCTCGCCGGCCGCGCCGTAGATCTCCCGCTCGACGCGCTCGCGCTCGCGCTGGAACCGCTCCTTGAGCGAGCGGAACCAGTCGACATCGATCGAGATGCCGACCCACTCCATCGCGGCGAGCACGTCCACGAGCGGCAGCTCGATGTTGCGGAAGAGCGGCGTCAGCTCGTGCGCGTCGAGCTGCGGCTCGAAGACCGCCCGTAGCCGCAGCGTCATGTCGGCATCTTCGCCGGCGAAATCGCGGGCGCAGCTCACCGGCACCTGGTCGTACGGCAGCTCAGCCTTCCCCTTGCCGCAGAGCTCCTCGTAGGTCGTCATGGTGTGGTCGAGGAACTCGAGCGCCAGCACATCGAGCCCGTGCGACCGCCGGCCCGGGTCGAGCACGTAGCTCGCCAGCATCGGGTCGAAATCGAGCCCCGCCAACCGCACCCCGGCGCGCCGCAGCAGGAGGATGTCGAACTTCGCGTTCTGCGCCGTCTTGAGGATCGCCGGATCTTCGAGCAGCTCTCGCAACGGGCGCATCTCGGGCGAGTCGAGCGGCGGCAGATTGCGGACCGGCGGGAGATCGCCGGCCGCGATCGCCCGCGCGGCGATCGAGTCCCCCCCGCCGGCGGTCATCGGGCGCGCCGCCGTGGCGCCGGCCGCGGAGCTGGCCGTCGCGCCCGCGCTCCCGGCGGTCTCCGCCCGATTGGCGGCCGCCGCCGTCCGCCGGCGCCGTGCCGGCGCAGGCGCGGGCGCGGACGCGGTGTTCCCGGCCCCGCCGCTCTCCTGGCCGCCGCCGGTCTCGTCCTCGACCGCCAGCCCCCCCGACCGTTCGACGACCCGCGCCGCTGCCAACAGCTCGCCCTGCTCCACCGTTCCCACCGCCGACCCCGCCGATCCCGACGGTCCGGCCGACATGTCCGGTCCCCGTCCCGCCGGCTCCCGGTGCGCGAACGGGAGATAGAATGCCTCGCCAGGCACCAGCGCGAGCGCGATCCCGACCAGCCGCGAGCGCAGCGGATCGATCGGCACCGGCGCGTCCGGGGCGATCACCGCCTCGCAGTCGAGCGCGACGTGTCCCGCCCGCCGCACCCGGTCGACCAGCGCGGCGACCCCCTCGACGGTATCGACGGTCCGATAATTAGTAGCCGCACGCTCCTTTTTCGCCGGTTCGGGGGCTCCCACCTCGCGGGCCAGGGAGTGGAACTCGAGCTCGACGTAGATGTCGCGGAGCCGAGTGGAGTCGGGCGGCCGGACCCGCAACGCCTCGAGCTCGAGGGACACCGGGAGATCGTCTCTGATCGTTACCAATTCCTTGGACAGCAGCGCCTGCGAGCCGTACTGCTGGAGGGCTTCCCGGGGGCGCTTCCTGGTGATCTCGGCCGTGTGGGCGAGGATCGACTCGATCGGCCCGTACTGCTGGACGAGGTCGCGGGCCGTCTTGTCGCCGATCCCCGGGACGCCGGGGACATTGTCCGAGGTGTCGCCGACCATCGCGAGGTAGTCGGTCACGAGCGCGGGTGGCACACCGAGTCGCTCGTCCGCGTTCTCGAGCCCGACCCATTGCTCCTCGACGCTCGCCGGGCCGCCTCGCCCCGGATTGAGGAGCCAGACGCCGCGCCGGACGAGCTGCTGGAAATCCTTGTCGCCGGAGACGATCACGACATTCACGCCCTGGTCGACACCCTGACGGGCGAGGGTGCCGATGACATCGTCGGCCTCGAAGCCATCGAGCGTGATGATCGGGATCCGGCTCGCCTCGAGGATCGCGCAGATGCGCTCCATGCCGCGGTCGAAGTCCGACTGGAGCTCTTCCGTCAGCTTCTGGCGCGTCGCCTTGTAGCTCGGGTACCGCTCGTGCCGAAACGAGAGGCCGGAGTCATTGACCCAGCCCAGGTAGTCGGGCGCGTGCGTCGCCCGGAGCCGCTGGAGGAAGTTCACGATCCCCCAGGCGGCCGAGGTGTTCTCCCCGCGGCTGGTCGTCAGCGGCCGCGCGATGAGGGCGAAAAACGCGCGGTAGATGAGCGCGTAGCCATCGATCAGGAAGAGCCGCGGGGATGGCGGGAGCATGATGAAAGGTACGAGCCCGGGCGATCACTCGCCGCCGAGGTGGGCGAGGTACCCGTCGAGCTCCGCGCGACTTCGCGGCGTGAGGCGCCACGACCCGAAGCCCGTCTCGTCCACGAAGACGAGTCGCAGGCCGTCGCCGTGGTAGCGCCATTCCTCGATCCGGTCGCCGCTCCCGATCTCGAGGCCGCTTCCCGCTGATACCTCGTCGGGCTCGCCGAGGCTGATGTAGACCATCCCCCGATCCGACTGCCAGCCGGCGACGCCGCGCTCGCGGAACCGGGCGTTCGCCTCCCGCAACCGGGCGAAGTACTCACGGAGCACACCGTGTGGGGCGTGCGGCGGCACGGAGGATCCGGGGGATCCAGGGGAGCCGGCGGACCTCCCGGGGAGTGGGGTGCGGACCGTGTCGGCCGCCGCGACGAGCTCCGCCCACCGCGCCGCCCGCTCGGCGGGCGCGGCCCGGCGCAGCGCCGCGACCTGCACGCGAAGCGGGAAGTACTTCAGGTAGTCGACCATCTCCTCGAACGAGGCGAGCGGAAGTCCGTCGCCGAAGCTCACGAATACGGGCACGGTACGACCGTCGCCGGGAACCGAGGGATCGTCGGCGCGGGCCGGGACGCGGGTGACGGTCACCGATCCTGGGCCGATGTCGAGCCGGGCGACCGGCAGCCGAACGATCGCGCTCGCGATCCGGCCGACCGGACCGGTTGCGTCCGCGCTGATCCCGCCGACCCGACCGATTGCCTCCGCGCTGTCGGGCGCGGCCGATGCGCCCACGCTGTCGGGCGCGGGCGCGGCTGATGCCCCTGTCCGGTGTCGCGGCGATCCCGTCGCCCCGGTCGGCACCATCGGCCCCGCCCGTGACGTCAACCGCACGGTGTCGCGCCAGAGCGACGACGGTCCCGCCCGGACATCGACCGCGACCAGGTCGACCGAGTCGGGGCCGTACGCCTCCACGTAGAGGTCGACGGTCGAGTCCCGCCCGAAGACTGCCGTTGCTCGCGGGTTGGCGACCAGCGCGGGTACCGAGTCGGGGCGTGTGCGGTGCGGCGAGACCGCCGAGTAGATCGGGAGCGCGGTCGAGAGCGATCCCGCCGCGAGGTGCGGCACCTGGAGCGGGACATCGCGAGTGTCCCAGACCGTCGCGCCGGCGTCGCGCAGGGCGAGGGAGAGCGTGTAGCTCCCCGGCGCGAGTACGATGGCTTGCTGGAAGATCACGCTCTCATCGGGGCGCACCGCCTCGCGGTAGGTCTCGACGCGCACCTGCTTCACGGCCGCGAGGTGCCGGACCGTGAACGGACCGCGCCGCACGTCGAGCCGTACCTCGTACGCGGCGCGGTAGACAGCGCCCTCGCGGGTGAAGCCCAGGGAGCGGTCGGCGAGCGAGAGCGCCAGCAGCAGGATCGTCGAATCGGCGGTCGGGCTGGCGGTCGGGCTGGCGGTCGGGCTGGCGGTCGGGCTGGCGGTCGGGCTGGCGCTCGGGCTGGCGCTCGGGCTGGCGCTCGGGCTGGCGCTCGGGCTGGCGGGGCCGGCGAAATACGCGATCGTTCCCACGAACGGGAGCGGCCCGCCGGCGTCCGTGATCATCCCCGCCGCGGCGTAGGCGCGCGTCACGTCGTCACCCACCGTGGCACTCCCCCGCCGCGTCGACCCGCCCGCGTCCCCGTGCGCGTCCCCGTGCGCCGCGCGGCCCGGCGCGCCGCCGGCGCCGCCATCGCCCCGGCCCCCCGCTCCTCGCCCGCCCAGCGACCCGCTGCACGCCGTAGCTGCCGCCCCCGCCGCGACGATCGCCGCCGCGACGACGGCCGCTGCCACGCAGGTCCGGCGCGTCATCCTGCCGCCCCTGCCCCGGTGTCGCGACGGCATCATGGTCCCACCCCCGTCGTTACCCGTCCCGTGCCCACCGGGGCACGCGGCGGCGTGAATCGGGCGCGGAATGCCACCCCCGGGGTCGCATCGCCGGCCGGCCGGCATCGGTGCGGGATGCCGGTCGCGGACGGCATGAATGCCGCCCGGCATCGGTGCGGGATGCGGGTCGCGGGCGGCATGAATGCCGCCCCTACGGGACATCACGATGCCCCCCGTCGTTGGTGGTTGGGGCGCCCACACGCCCGCCCGGGATCACGGCGCCGCCACCCAACCCGGTTGTTGCTGTTCCCGGTGCAGGGGCAATTCGCGACGCGAATTGCCCCTGCACCATCCAACAAACCCCGTTCCTTTGGTGGCCGCGGGACGCGGGCGGCGCGACATACCGGGCCAGGCGTTCGTGTCGGATGCGAATCGCGGGCGGCATGAAATGCCGCCCCTACGGTGGCCGCGGGACGCGGCCGTTCCCGCCCCGGCATCGGTGCGGGATGGGGGTCGCGGGCGGCATGAATGCCGCCCCTACGGTGGCCGCGGGACGCGGGCGTTCCCGCCCCGGCATCGGTGCGGGATGGGGGTCGCGGGCGGCATGAATGCCGCCCCTACGACGGGGCGGCCTGGCGGCCGCCCCTACGACGACGACGCCGACGACGCCGACGACGACGCCGGGCGGGCGCGGATCTCGCGGATCTCCGGGACGCGCAGCTTGAGGTGCGCCTCGATGCCCTGGAGGAGGGCGGCGACCGGCATGTCGCAGTCCGGGCAGCCGCCGTCGAGGCGGAGGATCGCGACCCCGGTCGCCGCATCGAACGAGACGAGGTCGACCGTGTCGGGGTGATCGACGCGCAGCAGCGGCCGGAGCCCGATGATCGCCTCCCGGATGCGCCGCTCGACCGCCAGATCGCGCTCGTCGCTCATGCCCCGAAAGGTAGCGCCGGATCGGCCGTCGTCGCCGCGGGCTCCGGGGCCGGCGGCCCACCCGGAGCGGCGGCGACGAACGCGCGGGCGGCGTCGACCACGCGCGTGCGCACGTCCTCGAGCGTGCCCGCGATGAGGGCACCGGCCGCCTTGGCGTGTCCGCCGCCGCCAAAGTCGCGCGCGAAGCGGTTGACGTCGACCGCCCCGGTGCTGCGAAACGACACCTTGATCTTCCCGTGTCCCAGGTCGCGGAAGAAGACGGCCATGCGTGTCCCGGCGATCGACCGCGGGTGCTCGACGATCCCGTCGAGGTCCTCGGAGCGGAGCCCGTAGCGCTCCACCGCGCCCGCCGGTACCGAGATCCACGCGATGGCGTGCTCCTGGTCGATCTCGAGCGTCCCGAGGGCGTCGCGCAACAGTTGCAGGCGGCCGAGCGGGACCGACGCGTAGACCCGCCGATACATCTCCTCGGGATCGATCCCGAGCGAGAGCAGGTACCCGGCGATGGCGTGGCAGCGGGGCGACGTATTGCTGAAGCGGAAGCCGCCCGTATCGGTGAGCAGCGCCGTGTACAGCGCGACGGCGGCGTGGCGCGAGATCGGCCATCCGGCGATCACGGCGAGGTCGAAGATCAACTCGCCCGTCGCGCACGCGGTGGCGTCGATCAGCCTCACCGGGCCTGGCGGGTCGTCTCCCGGCACGTGATGGTCGACGACGACCTTGGGTACCGTCAGCGCGCGCACCGCGTCCGTGAGCGCCCCCAGCCGGCGCACATCGCCGATGTCGAGCACGGCCAGGGCATCGATCCGCGCCAGCGCGCCCGCGCCGGCGGGGGAGCGATCGTCGAGCACACCATCACGGAGGAAGTCGAACGCGGAGGGCCACGGGGTCGGGTTGATGACGAACGGCGCGTGCCCGGCGCCCGCGAGCAGGTCGGCGAGCGCAGCCTCGGAGCCGCAGCCGTCACCGTCGGCGTTGATGTGGGTCGAGAGCGCCACCACGCGGCGGCCCCCGAGCGCGGCGAGCAGCGCGCGAGTGGCCTCGACGCGCCCCGGCGGGACGGCGAGCAGGTCGGCCGACGAGGGGAGCGGCATCAGGCGCCGCTCACGCCGAGTAGTTCGGTGCTTCCCGCGTGATCGTGACGTCGTGCGGATGCGATTCGCGAAGCCCGGCCATCGTGATCCGGACGAAGTGACTCTCGGTCCTGAGCGCGTCGATCGTGGCACAGCCGACGTAGCCCATGCCGCTGCGCAGGCCGCCGACCATCTGGTACAGCACATCGGCGACCGGACCCTTGTACGGCACCCGCCCCTCGATCCCCTCGGGAACGAACTTCTTCGCCGACATCTCGCCGTCCTGGAAATACCGGTCGGCGCTCCCGTCCTGCATCGCGCCCAAGCTCCCCATGCCGCGAATCATCTTGAACCGCCGGCCCTCGAGGAGGAGCGACTCCCCGGGGCTCTCCTCCGTCCCGGCCAGCATCGAGCCCATCATGACGCTCGAGGCCCCGGCGGCGAGCGCCTTCACGATGTCGCCCGAGTACTTGATGCCGCCATCGGCGATCACCGGGACATCCCCCGCCCCGTCGACCGCGTCCAGCACGGCGGTGAGCTGCGGGACGCCGACCCCGGTGACGACGCGCGTGGTGCAGATCGAGCCCGGCCCGACGCCGACCTTGACGGCATCGACGTCCCGCTCGACCAGCGCCGCCGCCCCCTCGCGCGTCGCCACGTTCCCGACCACGAGCTGGGCGTCCGGGAAGCGGTCGCGGATGTCGGCCGTGGCCTGCAGGACCCCGTCGCTGTGCCCGTGCGCCGTATCGATGACGAGCACGTCGGCCCCGGCCGCGATCAGCGCCCGGGCGCGGTCCCGGAAGTCCCCGGCGGCGCCGATCGCCGCCGCCACTCGCAGCCGGCCGTGCTGGTCCTTGTTGGCGTTCGGGTACTGTCGCCGCTTGTGGATGTCCTTGACCGTGATGAGCCCGCGCAGCGTGCCATCGCCGTCGACGACCGGGAGCTTCTCGATCCGGTGCCGCCCCAGGATGCGCTCCGCCTCGTCGAGGGTCGTGCCGGCCGGGGCGGTGATCAGGGCGGCGCTCGTCATCACGTCGCGCAGCGGGCGATCCAGGTTGCGCTCGAACTGGAGGTCCCGGTTGGTGAGGATCCCCACCAGCTTGCCGTCGCGATCGACGATCGGCACGCCCGAGATCTTGAAGCGCATCATGAGCGCCACCGCCTCGCGGAGCGTGGCCTCGGGCGGGAGCGTGATCGGGTTCAGGATCATGCCGCTCTCCGACCGCTTCACGCGGTCGACCTCGGCCGCCTGCCGGTCGATCGACATGTTCTTGTGCAGGACGCCGATGCCCCCTGCTCGGGCCATGGCGATCGCCATGTCCGACTCGGTGACCGTGTCCATGGCGGCCGACACGAGCGGGACCTGGAGTGTGATCGACCGCGTGAAGCGTGACGCCGTCGACACATCGCGCGGATGCACCAGCGAGTGCCGGGGCGTGAGCAGCACATCGTCGAACGTGAGGGCCATCTCGATCCGCACGTGGCGGAGCTCGCGCGCGTCACCGCGTGCGACGGGCGACTCGGCCGCGCCGCCATTCGACCCCGCGCGCCCCGCGCGCCCCGCGCCGGCCCCGCGCCGGCCCCCCGGCGCCTGCTTCGTGCCCGGTCGCGGAGCCTGATGCGCGTCGACCGCCGAGGCCCGCGGGTCGCGGCGCGCGCTCACACCGCGCCTGGGCGCACCGTTCCGGGTGGCAGGGGAGCCGCCGGGGCTCGACCCGTTGTCCGCCGTTCGAGGATCCGCCGCCGACCCCGCCGACCCACCGGTTCGCGGCCGAGCGCCCCGTCGAGATCTGGTCGCCATGGCCAAAGCTACGGCCGTCGAACGCCCGGGGCAACCGCACGCAGCACTGGAACGGCGTCCGCGCGCATCACCGGCGGACGATCGGGTGTGAACGCGCTCGCGTCGCGCGCGAACGCGCTAGAACGCGCTAGAACGCGCTAGAACGCGCTAGAACGCGTGCCGGGCCCGCGCGCGTCGCCGCGCGTCGCCTTGCCCCACTGGCGGCACTGCGGGCCGCACCGCGCACGGCACGTCGCGCCGCACGAGCGGCCTGAGCCGAGCCCAGCGCGAGGCGCCGGCGCAGCGCTCCCCGGATCGGCGGTGGCAGGAAGAACGCGGCCGCCGCCATCACGCGCCGGATGCTCAGGTCCGACAGCTCCTCGGGATCGCCCGACCAGTGATCGAGCAGCACATCCTCCGGCGCGTGCGACACCAGATGCTGGAGCGCGAGCGTGAGGACGAAGAGATCGTCGATCTCGCCGAAGAACGGAATGAAGTCGGGGATGAGATCGATCGGCGAGATGATGTACGCGAGGGCACCGGCCACGAGCAGCTTGTCGACGAGCGCCACGCGGCGGTCGAGGAGCAGCCCGAGCAGCAGCCGCAGATACGCCGGGATCTGCCGGATCGCATGCAGCACCGTGCGCGTCGCTCCGCGCCTCGCTCGCCGGGGCGCGCCACCGGCGCTCACGCCCGCGTGTCCCCGGGCGGCACATGCGGCGGAAGCGCCGCCGGTGTCGCCGGCGCACGTCCGCGATCGCCCGCGGCGTCGGTCCCGCTCCCGGACGGCGATGCGCCGGACGGCGATGCGCCGGACGGCGAGCCCTGAGGACGCGTGGCCGCCTGCACGATGTCGGTGGCGACCGACTTTCCGGCCGCCGCCACGCCGCTCAACACCCCGGCCGCCCGGTCGAGGAACGTCATCGCCTCGGCGACCGCAGTGGCCGGCAGCCGCCCCGCGCGCAGGGTATCCTCGACACCCTCGGCGAAGCGTTGGAACGTGGTCGCCAGGGCGGGCCGGGTTGCGTACTTGGACTCGAGGAACTCGATGTAGTCGAGCACCTCGTACGCCCGCTCATCCGGCATCGTGTCGAGCGTGCGGAGGATTCGATCGCGGAGCAGCGGATTCACCCCCGCAAGCTAGCACGCCCCGCGGACCGCCCGGTAGGTGCGCGGGCGGTCGGTGCGCGGCCGGCGTGTGCGCGGCCGGTGGCGGCGCGGTGGTGGCGCGCTATCGGCCGTGCCGCGCCGCCCGAGCCTTCCTGGACCGGTGGCGGGTCAGCCTGGGCTCGACGACGGCCCAGCGCACCGCCTCACCCCGTACATCGACGTGCAGGAACGGCCCGTGAGCCCTGGTCCCACGATACACGCCCGCCCCGCCGACGAGCTCGGGATGCGCAGCCTCCACCCGATCGACCGACTCCAGCAGCGTGCGCGCATCGCGCGAGTCGACACGTCCGTCGCCATTGAGGTCGTCCATCACGCCGTCCCCATCATCGTCGACGTACACGTCCGCCGCATCGCCGAACTGATGCCGGCTGTCCCGGGCGCGACCCCCGCGCCGGCCGACCCCGAGCGCGTTGTACGCCGGGGTGCGAAAGCCCGACATGATGACCAGCCGTGCGTTCGGGTGCCCGTGCGCGGCCAGGTCGTCGATGATCAGCTCGAGCTTGTCCACCAAGGCCTCGCGCAACACGAGATACTTGGGCCAGATGTTCGGCTGATCGTGGGTGAGAAAGTCCCGCAGGCGGTAGTGCTCCGAGACCGGTGTATCCTCGTTGTCGGGCGTCACCCGGATGAACCCGTCCGGGTTCGCGTAGGCGTCCGACCGCTCTCGGCGCCGCTCGGCCGGCCACCAGCCGACCCGATAGTCCCCCACCCGTCCGCGGCTCTTGATCCGGAACGGCAGCATGGTGATGAGGGCGAACGGGTGGCCGCCGATCGCGCTCTCCCGCAACCGATAGATGCCGGGTGCGGCGGTCGCCGAGTCGCCGAAGAGACGCCGAATGATCGGGATCGCGAGGTGATCCCGCGTCACGCTCAGGAACCGCGCGCGCAGCTTGCCGCTCCGCCCGAAGAGCGAGTCTGGCTCCGGCAGGGACGCCGTGTCGCCGACCAGGCCGGCGATGGTATCGACCGCCGTGCTGTCGCCGCTCGGCCCCAGGCCTCCCGGCCGCGCCAGCCCGGGCGTGGTATCCGGCCGGTCGCGACCGGCCGACGCCGTACCGAATCGGGCCGGAGTGGCCGCGCCAGCCTGCGCGGCGGCCGGCGCCGCCGCTATCTGCGCGGCGACCAGCATCGCACAGAGCATCATGGCATCGCCCTCCGTCGCCGACAGGCCAGCCCGGCCCTCACACGGGCCATGCTGCCACAATGGCAGAATCCGCCTGCCGTAGGATGCGCGAGTCCCTGGATATCGACGAGCACGGGGGTCAATAGATATACACGACGGTGCCGACCGGCACGTAGCGGAAGAGGGTCTCGATATCCTCGTTGCGGAGCCGAACGCATCCGTGGCTCGCCGCCTTGCCGATGCTCCAGGGCTCGTCGGTGCCGTGGATTCCATAGCCGTCGCCGAGGTACAGTCGGTTCACCCCCAGCGTCCCCACGTACTTCCGCTGGTTGGTCCCGAACGGAGGGATCACGACGCTCCGGTTGGCGACGATCTCTTTCCCCTCCCGGGTCTCGAACGGGACCTTGCGGCCGTCCGGGTAGCGGGTCACGACGTCGGTCCCGTCGACGGTCACCACCGCGCCGTGGCCGATCGGGATCGACTGGTTCCGGGCCAGCTTGATCAGCCCGAGCCGCTTCTTCCGCGCCATCTCGAAGTAGTGCCAGTCCGGGGGGACCCAGACGGGGTCCGTCTCCTTCGCCTCGACGACCAGGCGCCCGCGTGGGGTCTCGAACTTCCAGTGCACGCCGCCGTTCGGACCCTCCTTCACCAGCTCCTTCCCCGTCCCGGTGGCGACCCGCGTCGTGAACAGCGTGCGGTCCCCCTGGCGGTACCAGAGCCGCTTCTCGTTGATGCTGACGACGATGTACGGATGGTCGCCCGGCGGCGGGCTCGACGTGTTGGCGAGCCGCTGGTCGAGGGTGTCGCGCGAAGCATCGACGCGGCGCCTCACGTAGTCGAGGAGCTCGAGGTTCCCGTTGAACGCCATCCGGGTGACGTCCCGCCGGAACCGCTCGCGCAGGGTGCCCCGCAGCACGACTCCGGTGATGGCCGCCATGGCCAGGGCAGCCACGATCAGGATCCAGACGAGGGGGCCGCTCTCGCGGAGGGCGCGGCGAATGCTCGAAGACATGAACTCGCTGCGCTCAGTAGAGGTAGACGCTCATGCCCGGCTTCACGTCCGGCAGGATCGCCTGGAGATCGGTGGCCCCGACCCGCACGTTCCCCGGGCTCGCGGGGGCGGCGTCGCCCGAGAGATCCCGCCCGGAGTCGGCGTAGATCGTCGTCCCGCCGTCCAGGGTGATGCGCCAGGGCGCCACGGCCGCGACGGTGCGCTGGCCGCGCGGCGCGGCGACGTGGACGCGGTTGGGCGGGCTCCCCACATCGGCCTCGGGTCCCACCCGCACGGCCATCCGCCGGAGCTCCACGCCCTCGCGCTCGAGGTCCATCTCACCGCGGTCGATCGCGACCGAGAGGTGGAGGTCACGGTCGCCCACGGCCTGGCGGCGGGCCAGTTCGACGATGAGGCGGAACTTGTCCTTGTTGGCGGCGAAGACCACGTCGGCCTTCCGCCGCTCCACGGAGCTCATCCCCTGCCGGAGCCGGACGACCTCGCGCTCATAGTCGCCGCGCTTCCGCACCATCCAGAGATCGGCTCCCGCCATCGACCCGATCGCGACGCATAGCCCGACAACGACCCAGGGGTAGGTGCGGACGAAGGCCCACGTGCCGAGCCGAGACGGCGTGGACGAACCGGGAGAAGCGGGCAGACCAGGCGACCCGCGGCCGGGGGCTCCGGGGCGGCGCGCCGGCCGCTCGATCGGCGGCGCGGTGGCGCTCCGGCCGGGCGGTGCGGCGGCCGGCACCGAGGGCGTCGGCGGCGCGGGCGGCGCCGGCGCATGGGACTGCCCTGGGGGCGACGGGGGAGACGATGGGGCAGCGCCGGACGGCTCGGTCACCGGCGGGCCAGGCTCTGGGCCTCGAGGACCGGAACGCCGGTGGGCTCGCTCCGCCCCGCCCGCACGGTGGCCACGAGATCGACCGCCAGCGGCGCGGCCGAGGCCAGTGCGCGAGCCGCCGCGGCGAGCCCCGGCGGAACGGCGATGTACAGCAGGGCACTCTCCTGGCCCGGCCCGCGGGCGAGCAGGAAGGGCTGGTCCGGATCCAGTCCTTTGCGCAGCGGATCGGCGGCCTCCATGGCCAGGATCTCGACCCCCCAGCGCACCGTCCTGCCGCGCGCGGCATCGGGGTCGGCCCGCAGATCGGCGGCACTCAGGCTCGTCTGCCCCGCGTTCACGGCACTCACATCGCTCTCCCGGACCCATCCCTCGGCGCGGACGCGCACCCACCCGCGGTCGTGTGCGATCGGCTCGAGGGTGGTCCGGGTCGTCAGGCTGGCGAGCGGCTGTCCGTCGGGCGCATCACGCAGCAGGATCGGCCCGGTTGGCGCGACCGCGGTCGCGGCGGCCGCCGCCGGGCCCGCCCCGCCGGCCACCCCCGTCCCCACGGCAGCACCCGCCCCCGAAGCCGTCGCCGGCCCGGCGGTAGTCGCGGCCGGCGCCGGCCTCGCCGGCCCTGTCCCGTGGTCCCGCGATGTGCCCGCGGTCGTTTCCTTCGCCGTGCTGGACGCGGACGAGGCCCGCTTCTCGGACCGCTTCTCGGACCGCTTTTCGGACCGCTTCTCGGCGTGCGCCGTCGCGCCGCTCGTTCGCGCCGATCCGGCGTCGCCCGTCCGCGTCGATGCACGCGCGGTCCCCTGGGCCGCGAGCCGCGTCGGATGGACGCTCCCGAGAGCCAGTGTGATCGCCAGAGTCGGACCGAAGAGAATGCGCATCGCTGGTTGGGGGATCAGCCCCCCGGTACATTTGCAAAGATGGCCGCGTCCGTACAGCGACCGGTAGCCCTCGTCGTGCTCGATGGCTGGGGTTACCGCCCCGAGCGCGAGGGCAACGCCATCGCGCTCGCGACGACGCCCACCTGGGATGCGTTGTGGACCCGTCGCTCGCGGACACTCCTCGCGGCATCCGGTCTTCGCGTGGGACTGCCGGAAGGCCAGATGGGAAACAGCGAGGTCGGCCACCTCAACCTGGGAGCCGGCCGGGTGGTCATGCAGGACCTGGTGCGGATCGATCGCGCGATCGCCGATGGGTCCTTCCGGGACAATGCGGCCCTCCGGTCGGCCTGCCGCGCCGCGCGCGAGCACGGCGGGACGCTCCACCTGGTCGGCCTCCTCGGCTCCGGCGGGGTCCACGCGGTCGACCGTCACCTCTGGGCCCTGCTGGACCTCGCGACCCGCGAGCAGGTCCCGCGTGTCGCCCTGCATGCGCTCCTCGATGGGCGCGACACGCTCCCGCGCTCGGCGCTCGGCTTCATGGAGGAGACCCTCGCCCACGCCGGCCCGCGGGTGGTCATCGCCAGCGTCGGCGGCCGCTATTACGGAATGGACCGCGACCGCCGCTGGCCCCGGACCGCCCTCTTCTACCGGGCCGCGGTCGACGGCGTGGGACCGACCGCCACCGATCCCGTCGCCCTCATCCGGGCGGCGTACGAGCGAGGCGAGAGCGACGAGTTCATCGAGCCGACCGTGATCGTCCGGGACGGACAGCCGGTCGCGCCGATGCGGAACGGCGACGCCGTGATCTGCTTCAACTTCCGCTCCGACCGGATGCGGCAATTCGTGCGCGCGCTGACCGAGCCGGGGTTCGCGGAGCTGGAGGTCGGCGACCGCCCGGACGTACGGGTGGTGACGATGACGTCGTACGACCAACGCTTCGCGCTCGACGTCGCCTTTCCCCCGCAGTCGATGGCGCGGATCGTGGCCGAGGTGCTCGCGGCGCGCGGCCTCACGACATTCCGGACGGCCGAGACGGAGAAGTATCCGCACGTGACGTACTTCTTCAACGGCGGCGAGGAGACACCCTACCCCGGTGAAGAGCGGATCCTCGTCCCGAGCCAGACGGTCGCGACGTACGACCTCATGCCCGAGATGAGCGCCCCGGGCGTGACCGATGTCCTGTGTCGGGCGATCGAGTCGCGGGCGCACGATTTCATCCTCTGCAACTACGCCAACGGCGACATGGTGGGGCACAGCGGTAACCTCGACGCCACCGTGCGGGCCGTCGAGACGGTCGATCAGTGCCTGGCGCGGGTCCTCGCCGCCGCCGCACGGAGCGGCGTTCGACTGGTCGTCACTGCCGATCATGGGAATTGCGAGCAGATGATCGACCCGGCGACCGGTGGGCCGCACACGGCGCACACCACCAACCCCGTCCCACTCGTCCTCGTCGACGACGCGCAGCCCTGCCCACCGCTCCGTCCTGGCGGCGCCCTGTGCGATGTCGGCCCCACGATCCTCCGATTGCTCGGCGTCGACGTTCCCGACGAGATGACCGGGATCGATCTGCGCGAGCCCGACGATTGATCGCGCCGGGGGACACCCTCGCCGGCGTGGACCTCCACGCGGATTCGCCGGTACCACCGCCATTCCACGCGCCCGCATGCCGCGGGACGTGGCGACCATCCGCGAGCCGACTGCATCCGCGAGCCGACTGCATCGGGTCCGCCCACCGCACCGCCCACTCCCTGACCTCACCGTGATGTTTCGCTCGATCGCTGCGCTCTTCCCCCGTCCCCTCCCCCGCCTCCGCTCCCTCTTCGGCGTGAGGACCGGCGCCGGCACCTGTGTAGCGGCCTGCCTGGCCCTGCTCCTGCCGGCGGCCCTGGGTGCGCAGGACGTGCTCGGGCACCTGCCGCGGTCGAGCCCGTACCACGACGTGGAGAGCCCCCACGAGCTGTCGGTCATCGGGGGCTACCTCGTGCTCGCCCGCGACGCCGCCGGGGTCGCCCCCCGCAGCTCGCCCGTGGTCGGCATCCGCGAGGTGCTGCACCTGGGCGGCCCGCTCATCTTCTTCGCGCGGGTGACGCACACCTTCTCCGACCGCACCGTGCTCGACCCGGCGTTCCCGCGCGCGCTGCGCGTGTTGGGGACCACGAGCGATCCGTTGACGATCGCGGACGTGAACTTCGGGCTCAACCTGACCGGCGACCGGTCGTGGCACTACCTGGTGCCGATGATCAGCGCCGGGATCGGCGCCGTCTCCGACCTCGGGAAGTCGCGTGACGTCGGTGGCTACACCTTCGGCACCTCGCTGGCGATTCCGTTCGGCGGCGGCATCCGCTGGGTCCCGCCGGGGCGGTTCAGCGCGCACGTCGACGCCTACGACTACATCTGGCGATACAAGTACCCCTCGTCGTATCACACCGTCGCGATCGACAACAGCTCGGTCATCCCGCCGGCCCACAGTCTCAGCGGGTACCGCACCAACGGCATGTTCACGCTCGGAGTGTCGTACGCGATCCTGCACTAGCGCGGGACCCGTGTGAGCGCCTCGCTCACGCGCCGGGTCACCTTTGCCGCCGCCCACCGCTACCGGCGCCCCGACTGGGACGACGCCCGCAACCACGCGGTATTCGGGCCCTGCGCCCGCGACAACTACCACGGGCACACCTACCTGTGTGACGTGACGGTCACCGGCCCGATCGACGCCGAGACGGGGATGATCGTCGACCTCGCGCGGCTCGACGGCGTGCTCGAGCGGGAGGTCCGCGCCCGCTTCGATCACCGGAACATCAATCTCGACGTGCCCGAATTCGCCGACGGCCGCCTCGTCCCGACCGGCGAGAACCTGGCGCGCTTCATCCTGACGCGCGTCCAGGCGGCCCTCGGGCCGCCGCCCGCCGCCCGGGTGACCGAAGTCCGGGTCGCCGAGGACGCGACACTCTGGGCGACATACCGGCCGGACTGAGCGCCCGCCGGGCGCCCCACGGCCACACCAACGCGCCGTGTTACGTTGACGTATGGCCGCGTCACCCGCCCCCTCCCCGCTGCATGCTGTCGAGGAGGCCGCTGTCTGGCTGGAGCTCAACGGCGCGCCGGCGGTCACCTGGATGTGCACGCCCGACCAGCTCGATGATCTCGTCGTCGGGTGGCTTCACGGCGAGGGCTACATCGACCGCGCGTCCGACATCCTGCGGCTCCGCCCCTGCACGTCGGAGCTCGGCTTCTGGGCCGATGTGCCGAGCGCGCGGTACGAGGCGGTCGAGACGAGCGAGCGGCGGCGCGTGCTCGCCTCCGGCTGCGGTGCCGTGACGACGATCCTCGGGAGCATGAGCGCCGTCCCTCGGCGGACACACCGCGTCGACCCCCCGGAGCTGGCCCAGACGCGCCGCCTCTTCAAGGATCTCTTCGGGCGCGGGCAGCGCTACAACGAGACCGGCGGCGTGCATGCCGCGGCCCTGACCGACGGCACGCAGCTCCTCTTCCACGCCGAGGACATCGGGCGGCACAATGCGGTCGACAAGGTGATCGGCGCCGGACTCCAGGCGGGCCGAGACCCGGCCGACCTGCTGCTCCTTGTCACCGGCCGGATCTCCGGCGAGCTCGCCTTCAAGGCGGCCCGCGCCCGCGTCGCCGTCGTCGCCACGCCGTCCGTTCCATCGACGATCGCCGTCGAGATCGCCCGCGCCGCCAACATGCTCCTCGTCGGCCGCGCCGTGAGCGGCCAGCCGCAGGTCCACGAGCCGTGAGCAGCGACCCGCCCTCGCCGACGCTCACCCCGTGTACCGGGGTGATCCTCGCCGGGGGGCTCGCGACGCGCTACGGTGGACGTCCGAAAGGTCTCGAGCGCGTGCACGGCGCGCGGATCATCGATCGGGTGGCCGCGGCGCTCGCGCCGGCGACCGATCGGCTGCTCCTCGTCGCCAACGACCCATCCGCGGCCGACTGGCTGCCCGGTATCGCGGTCGCCGCCGACGTCCGGTCGGGGCTCGGCAGCCTTGGCGGGATCCATGCGGCGATCGTCCGTGCCGGGACAGCCGCTCTCGTCGTCGCCTGGGACATGCCCTTCGTCCCCACCGGGCTTCTCCGGTCGCTGCGTGCGCTTGGCGAGGGCGGCTGGGACGTCGGCGTCCCCGAGAGCGACTCGCGTCGCGGCGTCGAGCCGCTCTGTGCCTATTATGCCCCGTCGTGCGTGCCGGCGATCGAGCGCCGACTCGACGCCGGCGACCGCCGGGTGGTCGGGTTCTACGACGACGTCCGCGTGGCGCGGCTCGGAGTGGCGGAGGTGCGGCGCTTTGGCGACCCGGCGCGTCTCTTCATGAACGTCAATCAGCCGGCCGACTTGACGGCTGCGGCGCAGGCGTGACCAATTCCTCGCACGAGGGGAGCGCGGGCCGGCTCGTCACGATCGTCGGACGGAAGCACAGCGGGAAGACGACGCTCGTGGTCCGACTGGCGGCCGAGCTCGTGCGGCGCGGGCGTCGCGTCATGACGATCAAGCATGGCAGCCATACGTTCAATCTCGATCCGGCGACCACGGACACGTACCGCCACTACCACGAAGGACTGGCCGAGCGGGTGGCCATGGTCTCGCCCGACAAGTTCGCCCTCGTCGCCCGGTGGACGGAGGAGCTGGGGCCGGAGGCGATCGCCGACCGCTACATGGCGGATGCCGACATCGTCCTCTGCGAGGGGTTCAAGCGGTCGGCGCTGCCCCGGATCGAGATCTTTCGCCGCGCCGCGCATCCGGAGCCGCTCTACGATCCGCGGGATCCGTCGGCCGCGCGGTATCTCGCCGTCGTCACCGACGACCCGCAGTTCCGTGTGCCCGTTCCCGTCATTCAGCTCGAGGATCCCCGGTGGCTGACGAGCGTAGCGGACCTGGTCGAACGAGTCACGGTGCACGCCGGGGCGATGGCCGTCGGGCGCCCGCCGACATGACCTTGAGCCGCGCCGGGCTCGCGGGCGTCGCGGTCACGGCGCTCGCCTGCGGCCACGGCGGCGCTCCGCCCGCGCCCGGTCCGACACGGGCCTCGGCACCCGCCTCGGCACCCGCGACGCCGGCGGCCGCAAGCGCCAGCCCGTCCGCGCCCCTGGCACCGGTCACGGCCGGCGCGCGCGCGTCGCTCGCGCACGGGATCGATTCGTTGCTCGATGATCCCCGCTTTCGGAGCGCCTTCTGGGGCGTGCTGATCGTCGATCCCGTCCACGGCGACACGCTCTACGCGCGAAACGCCGACAAGCTGTTCCTCCCCGCGTCGAACATGAAGATCGTGACCAGCTCGGTCGCCCTCACGAGCCTCGGCCCCGATTTCCGGTTCCGGACGGCATTTGCGGCGCGCGGCCAGCTCCGCGACGGCGTGCTCCACGGTGATCTCGTCGTCTACGGGCGGGGCGATCCGACCGTCAGCGATCACATGATGCACGACGCCATGGCGCCGCTCGCGGCGGCCGCGGACTCGCTGGCGGCGCACGGCATTCGCCGCATCACCGGGCACGTCGTGAGCGGCGGCGACGCCTTCCCGGACGCCAACGCCGGCTACGGGTGGGACTGGGACGATCTGTCCCAGCCGTACGGCGCCGGTGTCGACGAGTTGATGTTCAACGAGGGATTCACGGCCATCAAGCTGCGCGCGGCGCCCCGGGCGGGGCGCCCTGCGGCGCTGACGACGGCGCCGATCGACGACTACCCGGTCGTGCGCTCCCACGTGACCACCGTCGTACCGGGCGGCGGCGCACCGGCGATCGAGCCGACCGCCACCATCGATCCGGCCCGCGGCTCGCTCATCGTCGCCGGCACGATGGCGCCGGGCGACACGACGACGCTCTTCGTCGCCTACCCGGACCCGGCGGTCGCCTACCTGCACGCGGTCGCCCGGGCGCTCCGCGCCCGGCGCATCGCCCTCCCGCGCGATGCCGTCGTGCCCCCCGGGGACACGATCGGACCCCGCGTCCCGGGCCCATCCGCCGCCTCGCACACGGCGACCTCGGCGGACGCACGCCGCGCGGAGCATCGCGGCGGGGCCCGCCGGGCGGCGCCGATCGACACGCTCTTTACCGTCCTGTCGCCACCGTTGCGTGACATCCTCCCGGCGCTGCTCAAACCGTCGCAGAACCAGATCGCCGAGGTCCTGTTCAAGACGCTGGGCCTCGAGCGAACCGGTGTCGGGTCCGCCGATAGCGGCCGACGGGTGGTCGAGAGCCAGTTGGCCGCGTGGGGCGCGGCGCCCGACGGGTTCGTGATCCATGACGGCAGCGGCCTGTCACGGCACGACTATCTCTCGCCCGGCACCCTCGTCCGCGTGCTCACGGCCATCCGCGCCGATTCCGCCTTTCACGTGTTCTTCGATGCCCTGCCGATCGCCGGCGTCGACGGGACGATCGCGGCGCGAATGCGCGGGACGCCGGCCGCGGGCAACGTCCACGCCAAGACCGGGTACGTGGACCGGGCGCGGTCCCTGTCCGGCTACGTGACGACGGCCGACGGCGCGCCGCTCGTCTTCAGCCTGCTCTGCAACAACTGGACGGTGCCCGTCCGCGACGTCGAGCAGGTGCAGGACGCGATCGCGACGCGCCTCGCCACGCTGGTGCTCGGCGCCCGCTGACGATGGCGGCTCCGATGGCGGTGACGCGGAGGCACCGCTGGCCCGCGGGCCGGGCACGCACCCGGTGGACCCGGAGACGGCGCCCCGCCGCGCGCGCTGGCGCTCACACGCCCCGATGCTGACCGTCCACGAAGCCGTCGCCCGGGTCGTGGCCGACGTCCGCCCGCTCGCGCCCGAGCGGGTGCCGCTACTCGACGCGCTGGGACGCGTGCTGGCCGACCCGATCGTGGCGTCGCTGACCCTTCCGCCGTGGGACAACTCGGCGATGGACGGCTACGCCGTTCGCGCGGCCGACATCGCCCAGGCCACCGAGTCGTTGCCGGTGAGCCTTCGCGTGCTCGAGACCGTGGCCGCCGGACAGGCTCCGAGCGTTGCCGTCGGGCCCGGCGAGGCGATCCGGATCATGACCGGGGCGCCGATCCCCGCCGGCGCCGACTCGGTCGTGCGCGTCGAGGATACCGACGGCGGCATCGCCCGGGTCGCGATTCGGTCAACGCGCGACGCGGGACGGAACGTCCGTCCGCGCGGCGAGGACCTTCGCGCCGGCGACGTCGTGCTCTCGGCGGGGACGCCCGTGGGGCCGGGTCAGGTGGGCGTGCTCGCCTCCGTCGGCGCGGCGGTCGTCCAGGTGCACCGTCGCCCGCGGGTCGCGATCCTGGGCTCCGGCGACGAGCTGGTCGATCTCGATCGGTTTCACGAGGCCCTCGCCGGCCGACGCATCGTCTCGTCGAACAACTACTCGTTGCACGCCCTCATCCGGTCGGCCGGTGGTGAGCCCGTGAACCTCGGCGTGGTCCGGGACGAGCGGGACGCGATGCGCGATGCGCTCACTCGGAGCGCGGGGTGCGATCTGCTCGTCACGACGGCGGGCGTGTCGGTCGGCGAGTTCGACTACACGCGCGATGTGCTGGCCGCCCTGGGCGCCGAGATGAAGTTCTGGAAGGTGCGCATGCGGCCCGGGGCGCCGCTCGGCTTCGGGGCGCTCGGTGGCATGCCCTGGGTCGGCCTGCCCGGGAACCCCGTCTCGACCATGGTCACCTTCGAGCTCTTCGTCCGTCCGGTGATCCGGCGCATGCTTGGCCACACGTCGCTCTTTCGGCGGCCCGTGCGGGTGGTGATGGCGGAGCCCGTGAAGATCGGCGCTCCGCTGACGCACTTCCTGCGAGCTGTCGTCGAGCCCGGCGAGGATGGCGTGACGAGGGCGCGCCTCACAGGCCCGCAGGGCTCCGGTATCCTGACATCGATGTCACTCGCCAACGCGTTGCTCGTCGTCCCCGAAGATCGCCCCCGAACAGCCGTCGGGGAGACGCTGCATGCGCTGTTGCTCACCGACGATGCCACGACCAGCCGCCAGTTCACCCTCTGACACGGGGCGCCGGGCCAGATGATGAGTCCTCAGCTCGCGCTGGCTCTGGGCGGCGGCGCGCTCCTGGCTGGCGCGGGCGGCGTGGCGGTGCTGAGCCGCGCCTTGCGGCGGGAGCTCACGATCCGCGGCGACTCGCGGGGGCGGTCCCGGCGGCACGAGGAGACCCTGACGCCGCTCGCGAGCGGGCTCGCCCGGACGCTGACAGAGCGCGGTCTCGTGAACGCGCAGCAGCTGGCGAACATGTCGGCCGCCGAACGCGAGTTCTTCGTCGCCACCGTGGCCACCCAGGTCGGTGCAGGCACGAAGCCTCGACTCGTGCACACCGCGGCCGATCCGCGTGGCGCTGTGCCCACCGCGCTCGCCAGGCCGCTCGACCACGTCGCGGACCGCCCGCCCGAGCACGGGGACTCCGCCTCCGGCGGGATCGCGCCCTCGGCGCTCGTCGCCGGTCCGATCCACTGCCCGATCTGTCGAGCCGCGCTTGGCGAGCGGTCGTCGACGCCGCTCCTCGTTGCCCGCTGTCCGGGCTGCGCCCGCCGCGTGTCCGCCCGCGTCGACGGCGCCCGGCTCACGGTCACCGTGGCCTACGGCGCTCCGACCCCGCCGGTCGGTACCGCTGCCATCCCGCGGCCGTAGCCCGCGCGCGGCGCGCCGCCTGGACGCCGCACATCACATGCCGCTCCGAGCGGCCAACCGGGCGGCGATCACCTCGGAGATGTCGTAGACGGGCACGTCGGTCTCCTTCGCCGCCACCGCGTCCGACAGCATCGTCATGCAGAACGGGCACGCCGTCGCGATCGCGTCGGCGCCGGTGGCCAGCAGCTCTTCCGTGCGCTCGACGTTGATGCGCTTGCCCGTCGGCTCCTCCATCCACATGCGGCCACCGCCGGCCCCACAGCACAACCCCCGACTCCGCGTCCGAGCCGGCTCGACCAGCTCCACCACGGGCAACGCCCGGCGCAGCGCCTCGCGCGGCGCCTCGTACACGTCGTTGTACCGTCCCAGGTAGCAACTGTCGTGATACACGATGCGCGCCCGGCGTCCGTCGCCCGTCGCCCCCGTGTCGCGGGGCGCGCCCGAGGTGCCTGCCGGGCCGCCAGCGCCCACGTCATGGCCGTCCCCACGCCCCGCGACGATCTCCACCTCCGACGCCAGGGATCCGTCACCGAGCGGGATGCGACCCTCCCGCAGCAGGCCCTCGATGTAGGTCGAGTGGTGGAGCACCGCGTAGTGGCCGCCCCACTGCGGGTACTCGTTCCCGAGCTGATGGAAGCAGTGGGGGCAGATCGTCACGATCGTGCGCACGCCGTACCCGTTCAGGCGCTCGACGTTCTCCTTGGCGAGCATCTGATAGAGATACTCGTTCCCCATGCGCCGGGCCGGATCGCCGTTGCACTTCTCCTCCTGGCCGAGGATCGCGAATCGGATGTCGGCCGCCTGCATGACCCGGGCGAACGCCACGGTGATCTTCCGAGCCCGCGCGTCGAAGGATCCCATGCAACCGACCCAGAAGACCACCTCCGGCGTAATCCCGCGCTCGGCGCACTCGGCGAGCGTCGGGATCGACAGGCCGGTCGCCCACTCGGCGCGATCCGCCGGGTCGAACGCCCACGGGCTGCCGTTCCGCTCCATCGACTGGAAGACGGGCTGCACCTCGGCCGGGAAGCGCGACTCCATGAGCACCAGGTCGCGCCGCAGCTCGTTGATGATCGACAGTTGGTCGATCGACACCGGGCACTCCTGCACGCAGGCGCGGCAGCTCGTGCAGGCCCACAGCTCGTCCTCGGTGATGTACGTGTCCAGCAATCGCTCCTCGAGCACCTGCTCGGCCGTGCGCGCGCCGGTGCTGCCGCCTTCGCCGTGCACCAGCGTGAGGCGGCCGCCCCCGTCGGTCTCCCCGACCACGATCGGCGCTTTCTCCATGAGCCGCTGCCGCACATTGATCACGATCTTGCGCGGGCTCAGCGGCTTGCCGGTGATGTTGGCCGGACATGCCGCCGTGCACCGCCCGCACTCCGTGCAGGAGTAGCCATCGAGGAGGCTCTTCCAGGACAGATGCTCGACGTCGGACGCCCCGAACTGCTCGACCCCTTCCGCCTCGAGGTCCATCGGCCGCATCGCTCCCCGCACACCGGGCCCGCTGGTGTTCGAGAGGTAGACGTTGGGCAGCGACGTGATGACGTGGAGATGCTTGGAGTACGGGAGATAGTTGAGGAAGGCGAGCACGAGCAGCACGTGCGCCCACCAGAAGCCGGTCGCGGCCGTCGCCGCCGCTGCCGGCGAGACGCCGGTCAGGGCCGCCGCGAGGCCACGCGAGACCAGCCGCGCGGGCTCTGCCATCGCCGGCGCCGCGGCGATCGTCAGCGCGTTGAGCGCCAACAGCGTGATCATGAGGAGCGCGATCAACGACAGGATGATGAGCGCGTCGGTCTGCTCGAGGCGATCGCCGCGGAGCCGGGCCGGACGGATCACGAGCCGCCGGTAGACCAGCCAGCCGACGGCCGCCAGCACGAGGACCGCGAACACTTCCTGTGACGCCACATACGCCGCGTACAGCTCGGTCGGCAGAAAGGCGTATGAGAATCCCGCCCAGACGCCCTGGAGGAGCAGCTCGATCGTGCCGGCCGTGAGCACGATGAAGCCCCAGAAGACGGCAGCGTGCATCGCCCCCGCGATCGGATCGCGCAGGATCTTGCTCTGGAAGATCCCGATCCCGACCAGATTGCCGAGCCGCGTGCCGGCGCCGTTCGTGCGCCGGTCGGGCTGGCCGATCAGCAGGTAGCCGACGAGGCGTTGGGCGTTGTACGAGAAGAAGCCGACCGCGAGCGCGGCGATCACCACGAAGGCGATCGTGCCGATCGGCCCGCCGGCTGCGGTCACGACGCCGAGCGCGCGGCCCGTACGGCCGCGGTGAGCGCGGGTACGACCTCGAAGACATCGCCGACGATCCCGTAGTCGGCGACCTTGAAGATGGGCGCGTCCTTGTCCTTGTTGATCGCGACGATCGTCCGGGATGTCCGCATCCCGGCCAGGTGCTGGATCGCCCCCGAGATGCCCACCGCGACGTAGAGATCCGGGCTGACGAGCCGTCCCGTCTGGCCGATCTGCTCGCTGTGCGGGCGCCACCCTTCGTCGGTGACGGCGCGCGTCGCGCCGACCGCCGCATTCCCGAACGCGCCCGCCAGCTCCTCGACGAGCCGGAAGTTCTCCGCGGATCTGAGCCCGCGACCGCCACTGACGATCACGGGCGCGTCGCCGAGATCGAGCCTGGTCGACGTGCCGAGTGTGAGCTCCGTCGTCACGACCCGCGTTGCCGCCGGGTCGCCGACCGCCGCGATCGTCTCCACGCGCGGTTGGCGCGGCGCCGGTCCGGCCGCGACGGCCCCAGGCCGGAGGGCCACGAGCGCCGGCGTGCCGCGCACCACGAGCGTCGCAATGACCTTGCCGGTATCGATCGGATGCGTGACCACGACGTCCTCACCCTCGAGGCGGAGCGCGGTCACGTCGGTCACCACCGGTACGCCGAGCACCCCGGCGACGCGCGGGGCGAGGTCGCGGCCCTGGGCCGATGAGCCCAGCAGTCCGAGCCGGTACCCGCCGCGGGTGAGGCGATCGGCGACGACGGCAGACGTCGCTTCGGGGTTGTAGCGCTCGAACGCCGGGTGCTCGAGCACGAGCACCGCGTCGGCCCCGTCCTCCCCGAGCGCGCCCGCGGCGGCGCCGACGCCCGGCGCGCCGACGACCAGTGCGTGCACCTCGCCACCGCCCGCGGCATCGGCGGTCGCTCGGGCCGCCGCCACCGCTTCGAGCCCCACTTTGCGGACGGCACCCGCACGGGTCTCGACGTACGCCAGGATCGTCGGCATCACAGCACCTTGGCTTCGGTTTGCAGCAGCCGCACCAGCTCGGGCACGGCGGCCGCCCCCTGTCCGACGATGCGCCCCGCCGCGCGCTCCGCCGGCAGCTCGAGACGCCGCACCGTCACTCGGGGCTCGGCGAGCGTCGCGGCGCGTACCTCGAGCGGCTTCTTCTTGGCCGCCATGATCCCCTTGAGCGACGGCAGCCGCTCCTTGTTGAGTCCTTCGTCGATCGTCAGCACCGCCGGGAGCGGGAACTCCATCACCTCCTGTGCCCCCTCCAGTTCCCGTCGGGCCCGCCCGCGTCCGTTCGCGATCTCGAGCGTGGAGATCCCGGTCACGCAGGGGAGTCCGAGGAGGTGCGCCGCGATCGCGCCGGTCGCTCCGAACGCATCGTCGACCGCCACCCGCCCGAACAGGATCAGGTCGTACCCGCCCCCTCGAAGGGCGTCGGCGAGCGCCGTCGCCACCACGAACGGATCCGGCGGCACGGCCGACGCGCGGAGCTGGAGCCCGCGGTCCGCCCCCATGCTGAGGGCTTTCCGAATCTGCTCCTGGACCGCATCCGGGCCGAGCGAGACGATCACCACCTCGCCCTGTCCCGCCTTCTCCTTCAGTCGCAGCGCGGCCTCGACCGCCCAGAGGTCGAAGTCATTGACGTCGTATTTGAGGCCGGCCTCGTCGATCGCCGTGCCGCTCGGCGCGATCGCGAACCGTCCCTCCTGTACCGGCACGCGCTTGATGCACACCGCGATCTTCACGGCGCTCGCTCCACTCGTGGCAGGTCCTGTGTCGGGTCTGGGGGAAGATAATCGCCACGCAGTGCGGCCGGGACCGCCGACTCGGTGAGCGTGCGGACGCGCGACGGCACGACCGCTCGGAAATCGTGACCCAGGTACACCGCGACGTCGAACAGCGGTCTGCCGAGTCGCCGGATGGTGACCCGGCCGGCGGGAGCGACGCTGGCGAAGTTCGTCGCGTACATCGCCGCGACCGCGTGCCGTGACGGCAGGCGATCGACGATGACTGCGTCCTCGCCCAGGACCTCGCGCTGGTCGTGCAGGTAGCCGAAGTGGCGCGGGTCCGCGCTGAGGCAGAGCACCGGCACCGCCGGTCCGAGCGCGTAAGCGACCTTGCCAGCCTGGATCCAGCTCGTTGCGGCGACGAAGGTGTGGGGACGGCGGAGGAGTCCCAGCGAGTCGAGCCCGCCACGAAGGTCGCGCCAGTCGGCGGCCTCGAGCGTCGGGTCGCCGCGCCGGAAGGCTGCCGGGAACACTCGCGCCGGCCATCCCGTGATCGCCGCGCTCCCGGCGGCGACGAGGATCACGACGAACGCGCCCACGCACCATGCGGTCCACCCCACCGCCAGTCGGAGCGCGCGCTGCCCGGCGGCCGGCGCGAGCGGCGAGGTCGCGGGGGGGAGGCGTGCCCCGTCGGCGACCCGCCGAGCCAGCCGGGCGGCGGCGGCGCCCAGCAGCGGGAAGAGGAACAGGTACCCCGACGCGGGCCAGTGTGGCAGCCCCGGCTGCCCACCGAGCGCGACCGCGGTGAAGAGCGTGATCGGCACGACCGCGAGGGTCGCGAAGTAGAGTCCGCGATCGTCGCTCGCCCGGCGCCGAAATGCCTGCACCATCGCCCAGAGGAGCGGCACCCAGAGCCAGGGGAGCACCCACGTCGCCTGGCCGCCCAGGTTCTGGCCGAGGGCGCCGAGCCGGCGCACGAGCGCGACGTGAGGGGGCGAGGCACCGCGGCCGAGCTGGAACGCGAACGACGCCCAGCCATGCTGCGCGTTCCAGACCACGACCGGCGCGAAGAACAGGAGCGCGATGGCGGCCGCCGCATATGGCTCCGGCCGCCGGAGCCAGGCCCGGTGCGTCCGACTCATCAGCAGGAAGAGGAGGACGCCGGCGAGGAAGAGGACCGCCTGGTACTTGGAGAGGAGCGCGAGCCCGCTGCACACGCCGGCCGCGATCCACCACCGCCAGGCCAGCCGCGCCGCCACCCGGCGGTCGAGCATCGCGTGCACCAGGCAGAGGCTCGCCGCCGCGAGTGCGCACATGAGCGGCCCGTCGGGGAGCACCCAGCTCGCCGTGCTGACACCGAAGACGAGCGAGACGTTGAGGTAGAGCGCGGCGAGCCACCCCGCCCGCTCGCCGAAGGCGACCGCCGTCTGCCGGTAGATGAGCCACGTCGTGACGGCGAAGAGCGCGATGAACGGCAGCCGCACGGCGAGGTGCGCCTCGCTCCGGAACGCCGCCGCCGCCGCGTGCGCGAGCCAGAACGAGAGCGGCGGGTGGTCGAAGTAGCTGAGACTCAGCTGGCGGGCGCTGGCGACGGCGTACGATTCATCGACGCCGAGGCCCATGAGCCCGGCGAGCAGGAGGCGCACCGCCGCGCTGACGGCAATGAGCCACCAGACGAGTCGCCGGGGGTCGCGCAACGATCAGGTGATCACGTGATCAGGTGAAGGCGTCCAACCCGGTGATGGCCTGGCCGAGGATCAGCGTGTGGATGTCGTGCGTCCCCTCGTACGTGTACACGCTCTCCAAATTCTCCATGTGGCGCATCGCGCCGTACTCGGCCAGGATGCCGTTCGCGCCGAGCAGGCGCCGCGCCTCCCGGGCGATCTCGGTCGCCATGTTGACGTTGTTGCGCTTCGCGAGGGAGACCTGTTGCGGCGTGTAGGTGCCGGCATCCTTGAGCCGGCCGAGGTGGAGCACGACGAGCTGTGCCTTGACGATCTCCGTCAGCATCTCGGCGAGCCGGGCCTGCTGGAGCTGGAAGCCGCCGATCGGCCGCCCGAACATGACGCGGCTTCGCGCGTAGCGCACCGCTTCCTCGTAGCAGGCCGACGCCGCCCCCACCGCCCCCCAGGCGATGCCGTAGCGCGCCTGCGTGAGGCACATGAGTGGACTCTTGAGACCTCCCGAGCCGGGAAGGAGCTGCGACTTGGGCAGGCAGAGATCCTGGAACACCAGCTCACTCGTATCGGAGGCGCGCAGCGACAGCTTTCCCTTCTGGTCCCGGGCGCTGAAGCCCGGGGTGTCTGTCGGCACGATGAACCCCCGGATCGTGCGCTCGTCCGCGCCCGTCTTGGCCCAGACGATCGCCAGGTGCGCCGTCGACCCGTTGGTGATCCACATCTTCGCGCCGTTCAGCACATAGCTGCCGTCCGGGCGCTCGCGCGCGGTCGTGATCATCCCGGCGGGGTTGGAGCCGAAATCGGGCTCCGTCAGCCCGAAGCACCCGATGATCTCTCCCGACGCCATCCCCGGCAGGTAGCGGCGTTTCTGCTCTTCGGTCCCGAAGGCGTAGATCGGGTACATCGCCAGCGCGCCCTGCACCGAGGCGAAGGAGCGGATACCGGAGTCGCCGCGCTCCAACTCCTGCATGATGAGGCCGTACGCGACGTTGTTCAGCCCGGCGCACCCATACTGCTCCGGCAGATTGGCGCCGAACAGCCCGAGCTCCGCCATCGCCGGCACCAGCTCCCGGGGGAACCGTCCGTCGACGTAGCACCGCCCGATGATCGGCAGCACGCGCTCGTCGACGAAGCGGCGCACGCTGTCGCGAACGGCGCGCTCCTCTTCGGACAGCACGCTGTCGATGTTGAAGAAATCAGTCGCCGGCGTCATGGCGCGAAAGGTAACTAGCCGGCGGCCGGGCGATCGACCGGCCGGCGTGCGCGCGGGATGCAGCCGACGGCGCGCGCTTTGGCGCGGAACTGCGCCCCGTGGTCGACCGGCAGCCCGCTCTCGTCCTGCCACTGATGCACCATCTCGTGCAGCAGGGTCTCGAACACCTCCTCCCACCCGTGTCGCCTGAGGTGTCGCCGACTGATCACGATCAGCGCCGGCGCGCGGGGGCCGGCGAGCCGATAGTATCCGAGCCGGCTGCGCAACCCGCGCGACACCTCGATCGGGATCGGCCGCAGCGCGCCTCCGAACCGCTCGGCGTTGAACGCCGCATGCCGGCTCACCAACCGGGCCACGACGGCCGCGTCCGACTCGGCCGCGGTACGCGAGCGGCGCGGACGACGCGGCCGGACGGCCGCCAGCGGCGCCGAAACCGGCGGAGGAATGGGGGTGGGGGC
>Ga0209062_1001707_pt1 | contig 35169 bp, 35 predicted proteins | sample Coa_R2_2_FD_187158 | JGI IMG/M metagenome (GOLD analysis project Ga0209062, IMG submission 187158) | Surface soil microbial communities from Centralia Pennsylvania, which are recovering from an underground coalmine fire - Coalmine... | ecosystem: Environmental > Terrestrial > Soil > Unclassified...
GACCTTACCTTCTCGCTTGGTCATGGTGTGGTCCCTTTCCACGGGTCGGTGACTTGCAACATCACCAACATGCCATGACCACCCCTCAGGGCTTTTGCTGAACCTTCTGCACACTATCTGCGCCGCAGAAATCGGTGAGGTCGGCAAAAACCGTGAAAACGGTCGAAAACGGTGTGCGAGTCTCAGTTCATCGAGATCAGCCGAGACGCCGGCACGCCGAGCCGTTCGAGGACGAGGAGTCCGACGAACGCGCCCGCACACAGCAGGCAAGGCAGCGCCACTATGGCGATGGCCGTTGCTGCCAGGATCCGCGTCGCCCGTGCCATCCGCTGCCCACCGTTCAGTTGATTGGGCCGATGATCTTGCCCGGGTTCATGATGTTGTCGGGATCGAGCGCCTTCTTGATCTGTCTCATCAGCGACATCGCCTCGCCGTGCTCCTCATAGAGGAACTTGATCTTGCCCAAACCGACGCCGTGCTCGCCGGTGCAGGTGCCCCCCAGCGCCAGCGCGCGCGCCACCATGCGGTCGTTGAGCGCCTCGGCCTTGGGCAGGTACGCCGGATCGTTCGGGTCGACCATCATGGTGAGATGGAAGTTGCCGTCGCCGACATGGCCGACGATCGGCGCGTAGAGGCCGTTGGCCTGGATGTCCTTCTGCGTCTCGAGGATGCATTCGGCGAGCCGGCTGATCGGCACGCAGACGTCGGTCGCCCACATGCCCCAGCCGGGCTTGGCGGCCTTGGCGGCCCACGCCGCGTCGTGGCGCGCCTGCCACATCTTGCTGCGCTCCTCGGCCTGGCTGGTCCAGGCAAAGTCGCCGCCGCCATGCTCGGCCGCGATCGCCTGCACCATCTCGGCCTGCTCCTTGGTGCTGGCCTCGGTGCCGTGGAATTCGAGCAGCAGCAGGTTCTTCTGCGGCAGGGTGAGCTTGGAGTACCGGTTCACCGTGTCGACGGTGTAGGTGTCCATCAGCTCGATGCGCGCCACCGGGATGCCGGACTGGATGGTCTGGATCACCGTGTTGACCGCGCCCTCGAGCGTGTCGAAGGCGCAGGTCGCCGCGACCATCGATTCGGGGATGCCGTAGAGGCGGAGCGTGATTTCGGTGATGATGCCGAGCGTGCCTTCGGAGCCGACGAACAGCTTGACCAGGTCGTAGCCCGCGCTCGACTTGCGCGCGCGTCGGCCGAGCCGCATCAATCGGCCGTCGGCGGTGACAACCTGCAGCGACAGCACGTTCTCGCGCATGGTGCCGTAGCGCACCGCGTTGGTGCCGGAGGCGCGCGTGCTGGTCATGCCGCCGATCGAGGCGTCGGCGCCGGGATCGATCGGGAAGAACAGGCCGGTCGCGCGCAGATGCTCGTTGAGCTGCTTGCGGGTGACGCCGGGCTGCACCACGACGTCGAGGTCGGCCTCGTTGACCTGCAGCACGCGGTTCATGCGGCTGACGTCGAGCGAGATGCCGCCGTTGGGGGCGCTGATATGGCCCTCGAGCGAGGTGCCGGTGCCGAAGGCGATGATCGGTGTCTTGTGCCGGTTGCAGATCTGGACGATCGCCTGCACCTCCTCGGCCGATTCGGCGAACACCACGGCGTCGGGCAGGTGGGCCTCGTGATAGGAAATGTCCTTGCCGTGCTGCTCGCGGACCGCCTGGGCGGTGGTGACGCGGTCGCCGTACAGGCGCTTCAGCTCGGCGATGGTGGCATCGACCTCGGGGGGACGGGCTTGGGCCGTGACGGCCATGTGCGAACTCCTAGAATTGCCCGCTTGGATACGCTCAAATGTCGCCAAAGCCAACGGCCCTGCGAACCATGGGAAAGCGCCTGAAATGCGCGATGTTTACATAGTCGGCGCCTATACGACGGCGTTCAAGAAGCACCCCGGGATGAGCTTCGTCGACCTCGCCCGGGAAGCCTATCTCGGCAGCCTGCACGATGCCGGCATGAAGACCGGGGCCGACATCGAATCGGGCTGGCTGGGCAATTGCGGCATGGGCTTCTGGGGCCAGAACTCGATCCGCGGCCAGGCGCTGTTCCAGCCGCTGGTCGAGGAGGGGCTGTTCCCCGAGCGGGTGCCGATGTTCAACGTCGAGAACGCCTGCGCCACCGCCTCGACCGCCTTCATGGGCGCGTGGAAGGACATCCTGGCGGGCACGCACGAGCTGTCCTTCTGCATCGGCATCGAGAAGCTGTTCTCGCCCGAGGTGCCGGAGCGGACCTCGAACCTCTTCAACCAGGGCTACATTACCAGCCAGCACGACCGGCTGGTCGAGGAGATGGATCGGGTGGCCGCGATGGTCGGCTCGGAATTCAGGCCGGGCGACGACCGCACGATCTTCATGGACACCTATGCGATGCAGGCCAAGTGGCACATGTGGAAGTACGGCACGACCCAGCAGCAGATCGCCGCCGGCGCGGCCAAGAACCACAATTACGGCGCGCTGAACGACAAGGCGCAGTACCGCTTCCAGATGACGCCGCAGGCGGTGATGGAGGACCGGCCGGTGTCCTATCCGCTGACGCGTGCCATGTGCGCGCCGATCGGCGACGGGGCGGCGGCCGCGCTGCTGTGCTCCGCGGAGTATCTCGAGAAGCTGCCCGCGTCCGTGAAGGCGCGCGCCGTCAAGATCGCCGGTGTCGGCTTCTCCGGGGGCAAGTATCGCGCGCTCGACGAGCCGGGGCTGACGCGCGCTGCATCCGACAAGGCCTACAGGATGGCCGGGCTCGGCCCGCAGGACATCGACGTCGCGGAGGTGCATGACGCGACCAGCTTCTGCGAGATCTACCAGTGCGAGATGCTGCGCTTCTGCCCGGAGGGCGAAGGCGGCAAGTTCATCGAGTCCGGCGCCACCGGCCCGGACGGCAAGCTGCCGGTCAACACCTCGGGCGGCCTCGTTTCCAAGGGCCATCCGGTTGGTGCCACCGGCCTCTCCATGCTGGCCGAACTGGCGCTGCAATTGCGCGGCGAGGCCGGCCCGCGCCAGGTGAAGGGTGCCGAGATCGCCCTGGCCGAGAACGGCGGCGGCGTGATCGGCATGGAGGAGGCGGTGGCCTCCGTCGTGATTCTGCAGAAGGAGTAGCCCGGTGCCATGACGCGTACCCGTGTCATCCCGAGCGCAGCGAGGGATCTATGGGTTGCGGATAGATCCCTCGCTACGCTCGGGATGACACCGATGCGCGTGTTGGACAGCGTTTGAAGGAGAACAATGAAATGACCATTCGTTTCGACAATCGCGTCGCCATCGTCACCGGTGCGGGCAATGGGCTGGGCCGGGCGCATGCGATGCTGCTGGCCAGCCGCGGCGCGAAGGTCGTGGTGAACGATCCGGGCGGCGCGGTGGACGGTAAGGGCGGCGACCACGCGGCTGCCGACAAGGTGGTGGCCGAGATCAAGGCGGCGGGCGGACAGGCGGTGCCGAACTACGATTCGGTCGCCGATCCCAAGAGCGCGGCGAACATCGTCAAGACGGCCGTCGATTCCTTCGGCACGGTCGACATCGTGGTGAACAACGCCGGCGTGCTGCGCGACAAGACCTTCCACAACATGACGATCGAGGATTTCGACTTCGTCGTGAAGGTGCACTTCCTCGGGACCGCCTACGTCACGCACGCTGCCTGGCCGATCATGCGCGCCAAGGCCTATGGCCGCGTGGTGGTGACGTCGTCGAACTCCGGCATCTACGGCAATTTCGGCCAGGCCAACTACGGCGGCGCCAAGCTTGCCGTGGTCGGTTTCATGAATGCGCTGCGGCTCGAGGGCCAGAAGTACAACATTCTCGTGAACGCGCTCGCGCCGATCGCCGGCACGCGCATGACCGAGAGCCTGATGACCCCGGAGGTATTGGCCAAGCTCAAGCCCGAATACGTTTCGCCGATGGTCGCCTATCTCTGTAGCGAGCAGTGCCAGCGCACCGGCGAGATCTGGAGCGCTGGCGCCGGCGCCTTCGCGCGCATCGAGTACCGCGAGGCGCCAGGGTTGCGAATCACAGGTCGCGCCCCAACCTTGGAGGATGTTGCCGACAATATCGAGCGGATCGCCGACCTTTCCACCAACAGGGTCTTCCGTACCTCCTCCGAAGAGGTCGCAGCTGTGGTCGGCGGTGCCTGACGCGCTGCCCGCCGCGGCGAACGCTCGCCTGCAGCCTGTCCTCGACTGGGTCCTCAGCGAGGGCCGGCTGGAGCCCGATCTCGGCCGCTTCATCGATCAGGTGCTGACGCGCGCCGTCGCCGCCGGCCTGCCGATCTGGCGGTTCTATGTCGGCCTGCAGCTGGTGCATCCGCAGATGGTCGCGACCGGTGTCCTGTGGCGGCGCGGCCAGGGCTACGAGGAGGTGCCGCGCCTGCATGGCGTGCTGACCAGCCCGGCCTATATCGGCAGCCCGATGCAGGAGGTCCGCAATACCGGCGCGCCGGTGCGCTATTGCCTGAACGACCTGCCGGAGAGCGCCCACACCGTGCTGCACGAGCTGCAGGCGGGCGGCGGCGTCGACTACATCGCCTTTCCGATGCCGCTCAGCCGGTCCGGCTCGCCGCCGGTGGCGTCCTTCGCGACCGATCGCAAGAGCGGCTTCAGCGAGCAGGACGTGGCCGACCTCAAGCGGCTGGTCGACATGATCGCCCCGGAGGCGGAGATCTACATCTACCGCAACATCGCCGAGACCGTGACCGACACCTATCTCGGCCATATCGTCGGCGAGCAGATCCTGCGCGGCCAGATCAAGCGTGGCGACGGGCGCGAGATCAACGCCGTGCTGTGGTTCTCCGACCTGCGCGACTTCACCGGCCTCAACGAGCGCATGGCCGCGCCCGACCTGCTGGAGCTGCTGAACAACTACCTGCAGCTGGTGGGCGATGCGCTGAAGGCGCATGGCGGCGAAATCCTGAAATTCATCGGCGACGGCGTGATGGCCTACTTCCCGGCCGAGGACGCGCTGTTCCTGCCCTACGTCACCAACAATGCCATTGCCGCCGCGCGCCGGCTGATCGAGGACATCGAGGCCGCCAACGAGGCGCGCGCCGCCGGCGGCCACGATCCGGTGCGCTGCGGCGTCGGCCTGCATGTCGGGCCGGTGACCTTCGGCAATATCGGCACCGAGGACCGGCTCGACTTCACTGTCATCGGCCCGGCGGTCAACCGAGCGGCGCGGCTCGAGAGCCTGACCAAGGAGCTCGGCGTTCCGATCCTCGCCTCGGCCGAGTTCAACGACGTCAGCACCATTCCCTTGAAGTCGCTCGGCAAGCACAGGCTGCGCGGCGTGCCCGAGCCGGTCGAAGTGTTCACCCTGCCATGAGAGCGGGATCAGACCAGTGTCTTCCAGCCGTCGATCCAGCCGAGCGCTTCCTCGTCGGGCAACGGCTGGCTCGAGGCGTCGAGCTCGAGGCGTTCGCCGAGTTTGCGGGCGCCGCACGCCGCGAAGACCCGGTCGAGCTTCTTGCCGCCGCCGCAGAACGTGTCCTGGTAGGTCCGGTCGCCCAGCGCGATGACCCCATAGCCATGGCCCGACAGGTCCGGCCGCTCCCGCTCCAGCCTCTCCGCGAGCGGCAGGATGTTGGTCGGGATCTCGCCCGTGCCGTGGGTGGCGCTGACCACGAGGAAGACCTCGTGCGCCAGCAGGTCGCCGACGGTCCCCGCCTTGTCGGTGACGTCGACCTTGTGACCGGCCGCTACCAGCACCGGCTTCAGCGCGTCGGCCACCATCTGGGCATTGCCCGATTCGGTCCCGACCAGGATCAGGATCCTTGCCATCGGCCGTCAAGGTACGGAACGGCAGTCCGCCCTGCGACGCGGCCGGATGGCGCGGTCGAAAAGCCCATGCCAGTCTGACGGCGATGGAGGAAACACCGGTCCTGTCGGCTGTGGCCGACGGCGTGCTCAGCCTGACGCTCAACCGCCCTCAGCGGCTGAACGCCATGAACAACGCCCTGATCGAGGCGATGAACCGCGAGCTCGCCCGCGCCAAGGAGGACCCTGCGATCCGCGCGGTGCTGCTGACCGGCACCGGCCGCGGCTTCTGTGCCGGCGCCGATCTTTCGGGCGGCGGCACGGTCGACTCGGCGGCGAAGGAGCCGCCCGATCTCGGCGCCAACATGGACCGCATCTTCAACCCGATGATCCGCGCCATGCGCGCGCTGCCCAAGCCGATCGTCGGCGCGATCAACGGCGTGGCGGCCGGCGGCGGCGCCAACTTCGCGTTGGCCTGCGACATCGTCCTGGCGGCGCGTTCGGCGCGGTTCGACCAGGCCTTCGTGCGCATCTCGCTGATCCCCGATCTCGGGGGCACCTGGTTCCTGCCGCATCTGGCGGGCGATGCCCGCGCGCGGGCGCTGGCGATGCTCGGCACCTCGCTGACCGCCGAGGAGGCCGAGCGCATGGGCATGGTCTGGCAGGTGGTCGACGACGCGGCGCTGCTGGACGAGGCGACGAAGCTCGCGCGTCGCCTCGCCTCCGGCCCGACGCTCTCTTACGCCGCGATCAAGCAGGCGATCGATGCGGCGGCGACCAACACGCTCGACCAGCAGCTCGACCTCGAGCGCGACAGCCAGAAGAGGCTGGGCCGGAGCGCGGACAACAAGGAAGGGGTCGCGGCGTTCCTCGCCAAGCGGCCGGCGCAGTTCAGGGGGCAATGAGACGATGACCTACAAGCTGATCACGCTCGACAAGCAGGACGGCCTCGCCGCCCTGACCCTGAACCAGCCCGAGAAGCTCAACGCCGTCTCGCGCAAGATGATCGCCGAGATCAAGTCGGCGTGGGAGGACATCGCGGCCGACGCCTCGGTGCGCGCGGTGCTGCTGACCGGTGCGGGCCGCGGCTTCTGCGCCGGCGCCGACCTGTCCGATCCCGACCGCGCCAACGATGCCGATTCCGGATCGGCGCTGGAGAAGTTCTTCAATCCGACGATCCGGTTGATGCGCTCGCTGCCCAAGCCGATCGTGGCGGCGGTGAACGGCGTGGCGGCGGGCGTCGGCATGAGCTTCGCGCTCGCCTCGGACATCGCGATCGCCGGAAAGTCCGCCTCCTTCCTGCAGGCCTTCGCGCGCATCGGGCTGCTGCCCGATGGCGGCAGCACCTGGTTCCTGCCGCGCCTGGTCGGCGAGCAGCGGGCGCGCGCCCTCGCCATGCTGGCGCCGCAGATCAAGGCCGAGCAGGCGAAGGAATGGGGCCTGATCTGGGACGTGGTCGAGGATGCCGAGCTGATGCCCAAGGCGACCGAGCTGGCGCGCCGGCTGGCCGACGGCCCGACCTTGTCGCTCGCCCGCATCAAGGAGGCGATGAACCGCGCCACCGAGAACGATCTTGGCCAGCAGCTCGACCTCGAGCGCGACTTCCAGCGCGAGCTGGGCCGCAGCGAGGATTTCCGCGAGGGCGTCCAGGCGTTCCTCGCCAAGCGCAAGGCCAACTTCAAGGGCAAGTAGGGGAGAGGACCATGACCACGCCTCACAAGGAGATTACCTCGGGCCTCAAGTTCCCCGAAGGGCCGATCGCCATGCCCGACGGCTCGGTGATCCTGGTCGAGATCGCGCGCGAGACGCTGACCCGCGTCATGCCCGACGGCAAGCAGCACATCATCGCCAAGCTGGGCGGTGGCCCCAACGGCGCGGCCATGGGGCCGAACGGCAAGATCTATGTCTGCAACAACGGCGGCTTCAACTGGATCGAGCGGCCGGACGGCCGCTTGTTTCCCGGCACGCAGCCCGCGCACTACAAGGGCGGCTCGATCCAGGTGGTCGATCCCGAGACCGGCAAGTTCGAGACGATGTACGACCAGTGCAACGGCCGGAAGCTCAACGGCCCGAACGACATCGTGTTCGACAAGGACGGCGGCTTCTGGTTCACCGACCTGGGCAAGACGCGCGAGCACGACAGCGACCGGGGCGCCGTCTACTACGCCAAGGCCGACGGCTCCAGGATCGAGCAGAAGGTGTTCCCGCTCGAGCGGCCGAACGGCTGCGGCCTCTCCCCGGACGAGAAGACGCTCTATGTCGTCGAGACGCCGACGGCCCGCTGCTGGGCATTCGAGCTCTCCGCGCCTGGCACGATCAAGGACGCCAACGGTCCCTATCGCGGCGAGAAGGGCCGCGTGATCGCAGGGTTGGGCGGCTACCAGATGTTCGATTCGCTGGCGGTCGACTCAGCGGGCCACATCTGCGTCGCCACCCTGATCACCGGCGCGGTGTCCGACATCTCGCCCGATGGTCAGTCGGTGACGCAGTACAAGCTGCCCGACCCGATGGTCACCAACGTCTGCTTCGGCGGCAAGGACCTGCGGACAGCGTTCGCCACCCTGTCGATGACCGGCAAGCTGGTCAGCTTCGAATGGCCTCGCCCAGGGCTGAAGCTGAACTATCTGAACAAGTAGATCATGCTCATCGGACCGCGGACCTCCAGGTCCGCATCATGATCATGAGCGGACCTGGAGGGCGCCGTCCGGAAGACATGACGGCCCGGCACAAGATCATCCCCGCGCCAGGGCGCGGACCTCGCGGCTGGCGACGACCTTGCCGGAGGCGTAGGCGCCGTGGTTGGCGTCGACCTCGCCGAGCTTGTAGCGGTAGTTCACCATCATGGCGTAGGACTGCTTGAGTCCGTTGGCGCTGGTGTCGCCGAGCCAGTTCAGCCGCTCGACGATCGCGCCATTGCCGAGATGGAAGTGCGCCACGCGATCGAGCGCGCGGCCGCGCTCGTCCGTGCTGGTGAGGTAGCGCGCGGCCATGCGGCTCAGGATCGGCCGCAGCGCCTTGTCGATCGCCGGCACCTCCCACCACACCGGCCGGTCGAGCAGGTGGCGGACCGCGGCGGCGCCCGAGGCCTCGTTGGTGACCGGCACCAGCGAGGCGATCTCGCCCGGGCTCAGCATCCCGTCGCCCTCGTTCTTCAGCCGGTCGTCGATGTGGCGGCGCAGGCCCGGGATCGGCGACAAGGTGGCGAAGTCCTTGATGTTGGGCAGGTCGCCCGCCAGCTTCTCGGCGACGCGCTTGATCAGGAAGTTGCCGAAGCTGATGCCGGCCAGACCCTGCTGGCAGTTCGAGATCGAGTAGAAGATCGCCGTGTTGGCGCCCTCGGCGTCGTGCGTCTCGGCCTTGGCGTCGAGCAGCCGCTGCACGTTGCCGGCCATGCCCTTGGTCAGCGCGACCTCGACGAAGATCAGCGGCTCGTGCGGCATGCGCGGATGGAAGAAGGCATAGCAGCGCCGGTCCGAATCGAGCCGATTCTTGAGGTCGCGCCACGAGCGGATCGTATGCACCGCCTCGTAGGTGACCAGCTTCTCGAGCAGCGCCGCCGGTGAGCGCCAGTCGATCTGCACCAGGTCGAGGAAGGCGACATCGAACCAGTTGGCGAGCAGGGGCCGGAGGTCGTCGCTCAGCGCCCGCGCGGGGGCATCGGTCTTGCCGAGCGCCATCAGCTCGGCGCGCAGGTCGACCACGAACTTCACGCCTTCGGGCACGCCGACGAACTCGCGCAGCAGCCGCGCCGCCGGCGGCTCCAGCGAGCGCGCCAGCTCGCGCGGCGGCGCCTTGGTGCTGCGCCAGCGCTCGATCTCGGCCATCGCATCCTCGCGGCTGAAGCCGTATTCGTTCGCGAGCGTCAGCAGGAATCTCTTGCGGCCGGCCGGCGACAGCGAGAGGTACGCCTCTCCCAGCTCGGCGGCGCGGGCGCGCCTGGCGGTGTCGCCGCCCTTGCCTGCGAGGCAGGCATCGATGCGGTTGCGCAGCCGCGGAATGTCGTCGTCGGGCAGGTCGGGACGCAAGGGTGCGCCGACCACCTCGCGGGCGCCGCGTGCGGTCTCGATGAAGGCGTTGCGCAGCCGCTCGAGGGTTCGGCCGGCGGTGTTGGAGAAGGGAAGAGCCATGCGCCGATTATGTCATGGCCTCCGTGTCATCGCAGTGGCCACTTATTTCCAGTGCGGCGGACGAGTTTTCTGCACGATGTCCATAGCCGCCATTCGCGTCATCCATGCAGCGAGTCGCGGCGGAATCAGATCGGCCGGCATCGCCTGCAGATTGCGCTTGCCATATCGCTGCAGCAGGGCGGCCATCGGGTAGAGGGTGAAGTCGGCGGCTGACAGCGCGCCGGCAAGGAACTCGCCGGTGAGCGCGGCTTCCCAGCGCGCGATCTCGGTGCGCATCGGCGCGGAGTCTGCCGGCTTCTTCTCGGTGATCGGTTCGAGCAGATGCTCCATCGCCTCGGCAAAGTAGGCATCGGCCTCGCGGACCATGCGGCGCTGCGTAGCGCGTTCGCGCAGGTCGGCGGAGAAGAGCCGCGGGTCGGGCTGCTTGTCCTCGAGGTATTCGAGGATGGCGGACGATTCGTAGAGCGCGAAGCCGTCGTCGACGATCACCGGCACCTTCTCGCGGGGATTGAGCGCGTGGAAAGACGGCTTCTGCAGGTCGCCCGCGTCGAACGACAGGAGCTTCCAGTTGTGCGGGATGCGCTTGTGCTCCAGCGCCAGCCAGACGCGCCAGGCGTAGGGGGATCCCGAGGCATAGTAGAAATCGAGCGCCATCACGTCTGCTCCAGGGTTCGCCACAAATACCAGCTCGCGACCGTCCGGTACGGCCGCCATTTCTCGCCGTGTCTGGCGAGCGCTTCAGGCGTCGGCAGCTTGCGCTTGCCGAACGCCTTCGCATAGGCCTTGCGCAGGCTGTAGTCGCCGATTGGCAGGACGTCGGGTCGGCCGAGGCGGAACATCAGGAACATCTCCGCGCTCCAGCGCCCGATGCCGCGCACCGTGATCAGCCGTTCGATCAATGCAGCGTCGTCGAGCGCCTGGGCTTCGTCGAGCGTCGGCAACTCGCCGGCATGGACGCGTCGCGCCAGGTCCTGGACGGCCAGCACCTTGGCGCGCGACAGGCCGCAGCCGCGCAGATGCTCGTCCGATGCCTTCAGGATATGGCCCGGCGTGAAGCCATCCTTGGCGCGCGGAAACAGCGCCTCTACCCGGCCGTAGATCGTCGCCGCTGCCTTGTTCGAGAGTTGCTGGTAGACGATCGCCTCGGCCAGCGCCCCGAACAGGCTGCGCGAGGATTTGAGCTCCATCGCGAACGGACCGATGGAGGTGATGACGTCAGCCAGCGCCGCATCGGCCGCCTTGAGATGCCGGACCGCCTTCTTCGGATCGAAGCCGAATTCAGCCACGGCGCTGGTCGAGGCCCGCAAACAGAGGACCGGCGCTCACCGCCGCTGCGCCTTCGATCTCGAGGATGCGCCGCTTGGTGGCGACGCCGCCGTTGGCGGAAAAGCCGCCCATCTTGCCGTCGGCCCCGAGCACGCGATGGCAGGGCATGATGATCGCAATCGGGTTCTTCCCCATCGCCTGGCCCACCTCGCGCGCTTCGTGTGGCTCGCCGAGACGTCTGGCGATTTCACCGTACGTCATCGTCTGGCCGGGCGGGATGGTGCGTGCGATCGCATAGGCGCGCTTGTGGAGGTCCGGCGACTCGCCGAAGTCGAGCGGCACGTCGCTGAGATCGACCTTCTCGCCGGCGAGCAGCTTCAGCACGCGATCGATCACGGCCTGGATCGCCGGCGGCGGGGACTGCTCCTCGGCGCCGGCCCAGCGGCGCGAGAGGCGCGCGCGGGTAGCAGCGGGGCTCGCTTCAGGCAGGCGCAAACCGATCAGCTTGTCGTCCTTCCAGACGAGGCTGCAGGTGCCGATCGGCGTGTCGAACAGGCAGAAATGGGGCGTGGTCATTTTCCCATACCTTGTCACGAAACTGGCACTGACACCCAGTATGTTGGGTGGGTTGATTGTAATTTGGAGTCCCTCGATTGGGCTATCCGCAGGCCGATAGAGATTTGCGTCTCAAGCAGGCGGTACGGCGCCACCGTGCGTTGAGCCGGGAAGGGCTTCTGGAGCGGCTGTTCGAGCGCCTGTTCCATGGCCTGGTGTATACCCAGATCTGGGAGGACCCCGAGGTCGATCTCGAGGCGCTGCAGGTGCGCCCCGACAACCACATCGTGGCGATCGCCTCGGGCGGCTGCAACGTTCTGTCCTATCTGGTCGACGATCCGGCGCGCATCACGGCGGTCGATCTCAGCGGCGCCCACGTGGCGCTGAACCGGCTGAAGCTGATGGCGCTCAACCGGCTGCCCAACTGGGAAACTTATTATCGCTTCTTCGGCGCGGCCGACGACGAGGGCAATGTCGCGGCCTACGATCGCCTGATCGCGCCGCACCTCGATGCGCAGAGCCGGGTGTACTGGGATGGCCGCAGCCTGCAGCAGCTCGGCCGCCGCCGCATCTCGATCTTCGCCCGCAACGCCTATCGCCATGGCGTGCTGGGGCGCTTCATCGGCGTCACGCATGCGCTGTGCCGGGCCTATGGCGTCGACCTCAACGAGCTCCTGAGCGCGCGTACGCTGGAGGAGCAGCGTGAATTCTTCGAGCAGGCCCTGGCGCCCCTGTTCGACAAGCGCGCGGTCCGGTGGGCCACGAACAATCGCCTGTCGCTCTACGGCCTCGGCATCCCGCCCGCGCAGTACGAGGCGCTGGCCGGCGGCACCGACATGCGCCACGTGCTGCGTCAGCGGCTGGAGCGGCTGGCCTGCGGCTTCAGGCTCGACGACAACTACTTTGCCTGGCAGGCGTTCGGTCGCTCCTATGCCGGAAACGCCTCCGGGCCGCTGCCGCCGTACCTGCGGCGCGAGCACTTCGACACGCTCAGGACGCGGGCCGATGGGGTCGAGGTGCTGAACCGCTCGGTGACCGAGTATCTCGCCGGCTGTGGCGACGCCTCGCGCGACCGCTACGTGCTGCTCGATGCGCAGGACTGGATGACCGATGCGCAACTCAACGCGCTGTGGGCCGAGATCACCCGCACCGCGCGGCGGGGTGCGCGCGTGATCTTCCGCACCGCTGCCGAGCCGTCGCTGCTGCCGGGCCGCGTTCGCCCGGACATCCTCGACCGCTGGCACTACGAGGCCGAGCAGTCGCTCGCGCTGTCGCAGCGCGACCGCTCGGCGATCTACGGCGGCTTCCACCTCTACGTCTTCGAGGGATGACGATGACGGACGTCGCTGCGTCAGACGAGTTGATGGATCGGATCTATCGTCGGCAGCGGCATGTCTACGACTTCACCCGCAAATACTACCTGCTGGGCCGCGACCGGATGATCCGCCGGCTCGATCCGCCGGCCGGCAGCCGGGTGCTGGAGATCGGCTGCGGCACCGCCCGCAACCTGATCGTCGCCGCGCAGACCTATCCCGACGTGCGCTTCTTCGGCATCGACATTTCCTCCGAGATGCTCGAGACCGCCCGCCGCGTGGTCGAGCGCGAGGGGCTGTTCGACATCCGCCTCGCCCGCGCCGATGCGACATCGTTCGACCCGGCGCTGCTGTTCGGCGTGCCCGGCTTCTCGCGCATCTTCGTGTCCTACAGCCTGTCGATGATCACGGGCTGGCAGGACGTGCTGTCGCGCGCGCTCACCTGGCTGGCGCCGGGCGGCGAGCTGCACGTGGTCGATTTCGGCAGCCAGGAAGGCCTGCCGGTCTGGTTCCGCGGCAGCCTGCGCCAATGGCTCAAGCTCTTTCACGTCACACCCCGTGACGAATTGGAGGCCGAACTGACCGTGATCGGCCTGCGCGCGGGGGCGATCACGGTGTTCGAACGGCCGTACCGCGGCTACGCCCAGTACGCGATCTGCCGCCGTCTCGCTGGTTGAGCCGACGTCGGAGTCGGCCATTGGCAGCCCCGGTGCCCGGTGCTAACCGGGCAGAACGCTCGTTCCGCCGGAGTTCCCGAGATGACCGAAGCCTTCATTTGCGACGCCATTCGCACCCCTGTCGGCCGCTACAATGGTGGCCTGGCGCCGGTGCGGGTCGACGACCTGGCCGCCCATCCGATCAAGGCGCTGATGAAGCGCAACGGCGGTGTCGACTGGGGCGGCGTGGATGACGTGATCTATGGCTGCGTGAATCAGGCCGGCGAGGACAACCGCAACGTCGCGCGCATGGCGGGCCTGCTGGCCGGCCTGCCGGTCGAGGTCGCGGGCGCCACAGTGAACCGCCTGTGCGGCTCGGGCCTCGAAGCTGCGGGACATGCTGCGCGGGCCGTGAAGCTCGGCGAGGCCGACATGATCATCGCCGGCGGCGTCGAGGGCATGACCCGGTCGCCGTACGTCATGGGCAAGCCCGAGGGGCCGTTCGATCGCGGCATGAAACTCGAGGACACGGTGCTGGGCTGGCGCTTCGTGAATCCGAAGATGAAGGCGGCCTATGGCATCGACCCGATGGGCCAGACGGCGGAGAACGTCGCGACCGAGCACCAGATCAGCCGCACCGACCAGGACGCCTTCGCCTATCGCAGCCAGCGGCGCTGCAAGGCTGCGCAGGACAAGGGCTTCTTCACCAAGGAAATCGTCGCGGTCACGGTCAAGAAGGGCAAGACCGAGTACGTCGTCGACAAGGACGAGCATCCACGCGGCGACACCACGATGGAGACGCTCGCCAAGCTGCCGGCGGCATTCCGCGAGGGCGGCTCGGTGACGGCGGGCAACTCCTCGGGCATCAACGACGGCGCCTGTGCCATGATCATCGCCTCGGAAGCGGCCGCGAAGGCCAACGGTCTCACGCCGCGCGCCCGCATCCTCGCCGCCGTCTCGGCCGGCGTGCCGCCGCGGGTGATGGGCATCGGCCCGGTGCCGGCGACGAAGAAGCTGCTCGCCAAGCTTGGCATGACGGTCAAGGACTTCGACACGATCGAGCTCAACGAGGCGTTCGCCGCCCAGGCTCTCGCGGTGCTGCGCCAGCTCAACCTCGCTGACGACGCCGAGAACGTGAACCCCAACGGCGGCGCGATCGCGCTCGGCCATCCGCTCGGCGCCTCGGGCGGCCGGCTGATGATCACCGCGCTCAACCAGCTCGAGGCCACCGGCGGCAAGCGCGCCCTCTGCACCATGTGCATCGGCGTCGGCCAGGGCATCGCGCTGGCGCTCGAGCGGGTCTGATTCTTCCGGCGAGGCGCTCAGATGCCGGTGAGCTTGATGCCGCCCTGGCGCATCTCGGCCAGCATCTTCTTGCGGGTGCCGTCGAGATCGATGGCGGCGGTCGCGTTGACCGCGACGCTGACGTCGAAGCCCGCCTGCAGGGCGTCCAGCGCCGACCAGGCGACGCAGAAATCGAGCGCCAGGCCGCACAGCTCGATCTTCATGATGCCGCGCGCCTTGAGATAGCCGTCGAGGCCGGTGCGGGTCATGCGGTCGTTCTCGCGGAACGCCGAGTAGGAATCGATGCCGCGATGGAAGCCCTTGCGCACGATCATCTCGGCCTTGGTGAGCTCGACGTCGGGATGGAACTCGGCGCCTTTGGTGCCCTGCACGCAATGCGTCGGCCACAAGGTCTGCGGCCCGTAGAAGAATGGACGTGTGCTGAACGGCTCGGCGCCTTCGTGCGACGCGGCGAACGAGGCATGGTCTGCCGGATGCCAATCCTGCGTCAGCACGACGTGATCATAATGGGCAATCAGATGGTTGACCCGCGGCACGATGGCATTGGCGCCAGGCACGGCGAGCGCGCCGCCCTCGCAGAAATCGTTTTGCATGTCGACGACGATCAGGGCCTCGTTGGGCATGCCGGAATGTCTCCTAGTGCCTGCTCGGTTTCGAAGGTGGCGATCCAGGACTCGAGCGTGCGGCTCTCGATGGCGGCGCGCAGGCCGCGCATGATGTCCTGGTAGTACTGAAGATTATGCCAGGTCAGCAGCATCGCACCGAGAATCTCCTCGCTGCGAATCAGATGATGAACATACGCGCGGCTGTGATTTGCGCAAGCGGGGCAGAGGCACTGTTCGTCGATCGGACGCGGATCGTCGCGATGGCGCGCGTTGCGCAGGTTCAACTCGCCGCGGCGGGTGAAGGCCTGTGCGGTGCGGCCGGCGCGCGTCGGCATCACGCAGTCGAACATGTCGATGCCGCGCTTCACCGCGCCGACGATGTCGGCCGGGCGGCCGACGCCCATCAGGTAGCGCGGGCGGTCGGCCGGAAGATGCGGCACCGTGATGTCGAGCGTCTTGAACATCATCTCCCGGCCTTCGCCGACGGCGAGACCGCCGACCGCATAGCCATCGAAGCCGATGTCGCCGAGCCGTTGGCAGCTTTCCACGCGCAGCGCGGGATAGACGCTGCCCTGTACGATGCCGAACAGGCCGTAGCCCGGACGATCCGTGAAGGCGCGGCGGCCGCGCTCCGCCCACTTCATCGACAGCCGCATCGAGTCCGCGGCGGCCGCCTCTTCGACCGGCCAGGTCGTGCATTCGTCGAACGACATGGTGATGTTGGCGTCGAGCAGATGCTGGATCGCGATCGAGCGCTCGGGCGTGAGGCGATGCTGGCTGCCATCGACCGGTGAGCGGAAGGTGACGCCATCCGGATCGAGCTTGCGCAGATCGCGGAGGGACATCACCTGGAAGCCGCCCGAGTCGGTGAGGATCGGCCTGGGCCAGTTCATGAACTTGTGCAGCCCGCCCAATGCCGCCACGCGCTCGGCGCCCGGCCGCAGCATCAGGTGGAAGGTATTGCCCAGCACGATCTCCGCGCCGGTCTCGGCGACGGACTGCGGCAGCATCGCTTTCACCGTGCCCGCGGTGCCGACCGGCATGAAGGCCGGCGTCTCCACCGTGCCATGCGCGGTCGTGATCCGGCCGCGGCGAGCGAGGCCGTCCGTGCCGAGCAGATCGAAGCCCAAACTCATCGGTGCAACAGACAACAATCGCCGTAGGAATAGAAGCGGTATCGCCCGGCCACGGCATGGGCATAGGCCGCCTTCATGCGTTCGAGCCCGGCAAAGGCGGAGACCAGCATGAACAGCGTCGAGCGCGGGAGGTGGAAGTTGGTCAGCAGCACGTCGACGGCCCGGAACTGGAATCCGGGCGTGATGAAGATGTCGGTCTCGCCGGTCCAGGGCCGGATCCGTCCTTCCTTGAAGGGGCCGTCGCGCGCGACGCTCTCCAGCAGTCGCAACGCGGTCGTGCCGATGCTGACAACACGCCTGGCCGAGGCAATGGCGTCGGCGGTGGCCTGCGAGACCTCGCCCCATTCGGAATGCATGACGTGCTGGTCGGTGTCCTCGACCCGCACCGGCTGGAAGGTGCCGGCGCCGACATGCAGGGTGACGTTGGCGGTCCCGATGCCGGCGGCGTCGAGCGCCGTCATCAGCTCGGGCGTGAAGTGCAGGCCGGCGGTAGGCGCCGCGACCGAGCCGTCGACCCTGGCGAACAGGGTCTGGTAGTCGGCGCGGTCGCGCTCGTCGGCGACGCCGTCGCGGATGTAGGGCGGCAGCGGCACGGCGCCGGCGGTCTCGATCGCGGCCATCAGCTCGGCGCCGCCGCGATCGAAGGCAATGTCGATCGACCCGTCGGCATGCTTGTCGGCGACCTTTCCGGTGAGGGTGCCGAAGGTGAGGACATCGCCGGTCCGCAAGCGCTTGCCGGGCCGGGCGAAGGCGAGCCACCGATCGGTCGCCTGCTGGCGGATCAGCAGCGCCTCGACCTTGCCGCCACTCGTGCGCGTCCCGATGAGCCGGGCGGGAATGACCTTGGTGTCGTTGAACACCAGCAGGTCGCCGGGCTGCAGCAGTTTCGGCAGGTCGCGGACCGTGCGGTCGTGCAGGCCGTCGGCCGCGACATCGAGCAGGCGCGCGCTGTCGCGCGGGCTGGCAGGCCGCTGGGCGATCAGCTCCAGGGGGAGCTCGAAGTCGAAAAGATCGACGCGCATCAGCGCTGGTCAACGGCTCGTGAAAGGCGGCGGCGGTTCGGTCGAGCCGGGGCCCAGGACCCGCTGCATCATCACGCTGTCGGACCAGCGGCCGTAGCGCCAGGCGACGGCCAGCAGATGCGCCACCTTGACGAAGCCGAAGCGGGTATGGAGGGCGATCGAGGCTGCGTTGTCGGCGTCGATATAGCCGATCATCTGCCGGTAGCCGGCGGCCGCGCACGCGTCGATCAGGGCCTGCAGCAGGATGCCGCCGATGCCGCGGCCCTGATGCTCGTGATGGACGTAGATCGAATGCTTGGCGGTGTAGCGGTAGGCCGGCCGCTTGCGGAACAGCACGGCGTAGGCATACCCCACGACCGTATCGCCCGAGGTCGCCACGACATGCGGCAGGCGGCGATGGCGCATGTTCTTGCGCCGCTCGCGCAGGTCGTCGGGTTCGAGCGCTCCGGTATCGATCACGTCCGGCTCGATGCCGCGCCGGATGTGATGGCGATAGATCGCCAGCATGGCGTCGACGTCGCCGTCGCGCGACGGTCGGACGACGACCGGTTGGCTGTCGGTCTGGAGGGCTTCCATGGCCGACGACTTATTCGGAGACCATGTAGGTGTAAAGCCTGACGCGGCCGTCCTTCTCGACCTCGCGGTAGACGCCCTGGATCTCGACCTCGAAGCCCGGGAAGGTGTTGAAGCACTTCTCGAACATCAGCAGATAGTCGATCATCGGCTGGGCCCGCTCGGTGAGCCGTTCGCCGGGCACGATGGTGGCGATGCCGGGCGGATAGACCACGAACGGCGTGGTGGCGATGCGGCCGGCGACGCGATCGATCGGCAGGTAGTCGACGTCGTTGCGGGTCAGGGCGGTGGCGGCATCGCGCGGCGACATCGCAATCTCCGGCAGGTGCTCGGGCGCGAACTGCCGGACCTGCAGCGCGCTCACATTGGCGTCGCGGAAGAAGCGATGCATGTTCGCGCAGAGATCGCGCAGCCGTACGCCGGCATAGCGGCCGCGCCGGCGCTGGCAGAATTCGGGGATGACCTCCTCGAGCGGCGCGTTGTCGTCGTGCAGCTTCTTGAAGGCGACCAGGCCGCTCACCAGCGTGCCGGCCTTGCTGGCCTCGACGCCGGGCGTCAGCAGGAAGAGCAGCGAGTTGAGGTCGTTCTTCTCCGCCACGATGCGGTTCTCGCGCAGGTACTGCGCCACGACCGGCGCCGGGATGCCGTGCTCGGCATAGGCGCCGGTGGCGCGGTCGAAGCCCGGCGTCAGCAGGGTGAGCTTGTTGGGATCGGTCATGGCGAAGCCCGGCTCCATGCCGGGAAAGCCGTGCCAGCCGGCATCGGGCGCGAGCTGCCAGTAGCGCGGATCGGACGCGAGCTGGTCGGTGCTGACCGATTCCCACGGCACGTCGTGCACCGCACCGGTGCGGGCGGCGTCGGGGATGGCGATGCGGTCGGGCACGAACGGCTCGAAGAACCAGCGCCGCTCGGGCCGCGCCTCCTGCTCCTCGAACTCGCGGCGGATGGCGCGGATCTTCTTGCGCAGCTCGATGCCGAGCCGGATCGTGTCGTCCCACAGCACCTCGCCCTGCCGGCCCTTCATCATCTGCGCGCCGACATCGAGCGAGGCGAACAGCGGATAGAACGGCGAGGTCGAGGCGTACTGCATGAAGCTCTCGTTGAAGCGCCGGTGCCCGACATGGCGCTTCTGGCCGCGGATGTGGCTGTCCTTGATGTGGATTTGCGAGGCCTGGCTGAAGCTCGCGAGCTGCTTGTGCGTCGACTGGCTGGCGATGATGCCGGGCGCGTCGGGGCCGAGATTGGCGAGGCCCATGGAGAACCGCTGGGCGTAGATCGGATGGAACTTCATGAAGCCGGCCCACGCCTCGTCGAACAGGATGTAGTCGCAGAGGTGGCCGATGCGCTTCAGGATCATCTCGGCGCTGTAGATGCTGCCGTCATAGGTGCACTGCTCGATGACGGCGACGCGGAACGGCCGCGGCTTGCGCCATAGCTCGGGATCCTCGACCAGCGGATGGTCCTTGATGCGCTGGCGCAACGCCTGCTCGTCGAGCGCGTCCCAGCGCATCGGACCGATCAGGCCCCAGGCGTTGCGCGTGGTTGGTACATAGACCGGAATGCCGCCGTTGATCAGCAGCGCGCCATGGTGCGCCGCCTTGTGGTTGTTGCGGTCGAACAGCACGAGGTCGCCGTCGGTGACCAGCGCGCCCAGCGCGACCTTGTTGGAGGTCGAGGTGCCGTTCAGCACGAAATAGGTCTTCTCGGCGCCGAAGATCTTGGCCGCCTCCTTCTGGGCGGCGAGGGCCGGGCCTTCATGGGTGAGCAAGTCCCCGAGATCGAGCACGGAGTTGTCGAGATCGTCGCGGAACACCGCCTCGCCGAGATGCTCGACGAACACCCGGCCGATCGGGCTGCGATTGTAGAACACGCCGCCATTGTGGCCGGGGCAGGTCCAGAGCTGGTTGCCCTCCTCGGCATAGTCGACCAGCGTGCCGAAGAACGGCGTCTTCAGCGTGTCGGCGTATTTCTTGAGGCGGCTGATCAGGTTGCGGGCGATGAAGGCGGGCGTCTCCTCCGACAGGAAGATGTAGCCGTCGATGAAGTCCAGCACCTCGACCGGGATGTCCTCGAAGCGCTGGCGGCGGATCAGGAGCACGACCGGCAGGTCGAGACCGCGCCGCCGCATCAGGTTGATCAGCGCCGCCGCCCGGCCTTCCAGGCCCTTGCGGCCCCAGTCGACCACCATGCAGCCGATCGCCGCGTCGGTCTGGACGGCGATCTCGGCATCCTCGAGCTTGCGCGCCTTGACGACCTCGAAGCCCGACCGCTGGATCTCCTCGACGATCTGGTTGAGCCGCACCCCCTCGAGGTTGTCGGCCTCGAAGCTCGGCATCGCGAACAGGAAAGTGAACCGTCGAAAATAATCCATTGCCTGCCTCCTGGCCCGACGTGTCGGCGCATTCCATGACAGCGCTGTTACGTCGGGCGGATCCAGTTCAGACTACAATATGACAACGTCCTTCACCTGCCGTCGGGCGATGAGGACCGACGCCGAAGCGATCGCGGCCGTGTTCTCGCCGTCCTTCTGCTCACCTTCCTGCCGATGCGGCACGCGGTCGAGGAAGCGCTGGGCTGTGGTGCTTCCAGGTCAACACCGGCGTCGCCGTGGCAGCGGTAGGTCGAGCCGACATCTCTCCGTCAGGTCAGCTGGCGCGAAGTTGCTTTCGTCGACTCGCTCTTGGTGCGAGTCCACAAGAGTCCACTCGGGTGTGGACCGGTTGGATGCCGATGGCACAAGGGTTTTGAGCCTGGAGTCCACGAATCCACTGATTCTGTCCCAACTGAAAAACACCCCTATCCCGTCCCGGGAGCGAGAGCAGGCGCAGCACGATCATCATCATGCGCGCGATACTGCACGATCGCGCGCCGAACCCCTATTACGGGCAATGGCCGGGAGGGAACGCCGCTGTTTGGGGCCTCGAATCGCCATCCATTGCCCATGATGAGCTCGCTGCGAGCGCCAGAGTCGTGACCTTTGACGTTCCGGAGCGAGATTTCTCAGGAAATCGCTCGCCGTTGCGCCGGAAATTTCTGGGTCGACCAGAAAGAAAAATCTGCGTGCTTGGCGAAGCGGGCCCGGGTCGCTCGCGTTACGTCGGACCGATATCCATCACGTCGGCGTCGGAATCGTCGGCCGGCGGCTGGGCCAGCGGGTCGACCAGGGCGACGAAGCGGTGCACGCCGTCGACCACCGTGCGCTTCACGCGCGCGCGGGTCTCGAGGCAGTGCAGGTGAGCCAGCGTCTCGCCGAACGCGAACACGACCTGGTTATTGTCGAGATGGCGCGGGAACAGGATCGGCACCATGTCCCAGCCGGTGGCGCCCTCATTGCCGCGGCGCGCGATCGCGGTCGCCATGTCGTTGAGGCGCGCATCGTGGTGGGCGATCAGCTGATCGAGGCGGGTGTGCAGGCCGACGAATGGGAAGCCGTGGCTCGGCAGGACCAGCGCATCGGCCGGCAGGCGGCGGAAGCGCGAGAAGCCGTCGAGGAACCAGGTGAGCGCATCGGCCAGCGGCTCGTTGGGCCACACGCCGACATTGGTGCTGATCTTGGGCAGCACCTGGTCGCCGGCGATCAGCACGTTGAGCTCGGGGCACCACAGCGAGGCGTGCTCCGGCGCGTGGCCGCGGCCGACGATCACGTCCCAGCGATGGCCGCCGATGGTGATGGGATGGGCGTGAATCAGGCGCTGGAAGGCGGTGGGCAGCGGCACCACGCCCTTGGCATAGCCGCCCTTGTGGCGATGGAAGAGCGTGATCTTGTCGGCCGGCACGCCGTTGCGCGTGAGGTGCGCACCGCGCACGCTTTCGTTCTCGATGAAGTCGTTGCGCGCGGCGATGGCGCTCATGTACTCGCCGAGGGTCATGTAGAGCGGCGCGTTCCAGCGCTCGCACAGCCAGCCCGCCAGGCCGATATGGTCGGGGTGGAGGTGCGTGCCGATCACGCGGCGCACCGGCTTGCCGCCGAGCTGGGTGGCGAAGATCCTGTCCCACAGCTCGCGCGTCGCCTCGGAGTTGATGCCGGTATCGACGATCGTCCAGCCGTCGCCCTCCTCGATCAGCCACAGGTTGATGTGGTTGAGCTGGAACGGCAGCGGCATGCGCAGCCAGTGGATGCCGGGCGCGACGTTCTTGATCGTGCCGGGCTCCGGCACGTCGCCGCAGGGGAAGCGCAGTTGCGCCAGCAGGCGCTGCGAGAGATCGGGTGAATCGGGCATGGGCAAGAGTCTAGGCTTGGTGCGCGGCCCCTGTCATCGCTGCGAACCGACTGCCCGCCATGCGATATCGCGCCGGCAAAAACCCTCGGGCCAGTCGATCAGGTCCACGGCGCGATACGCAAGCTCGCGCGCTTCCTGCACGGTCCGCGCCATCGCCGTGACGTTCAGCACGCGGCCGCCGTTGGCGAGCATCCGGTCGCCGTCGCGCTTGGTGCCCGCATGGAAGATCTGCACGCCGGGCACCTTGGCGGCGGCGTCGAGCCCGCGGATCTCGCTGCCCCTGGGATAGGAGTCCGGATAGCCCTTGGTGGCGAGGATCACCGTCAGCGCCGTCTCGTCCGACCAGCGCAGGTCGAAGTGCCGAAGCCCACCGTCGGCGCAGGCGATCAGCGCCGGCAGGATGTCGGACTTCAGCCGCATCATCAGCACCTGGCATTCGGGATCGCCGAACCGGCAGTTGTATTCGACCAGCCGCGGGCCGTTCCTGCCGATCATCAGGCCGGCGTAGAGGACGCCCTTGAACGGGATGCCGTCGGCCTTCATCGCCGCGACCGTCGGCAGGACGATCTCCTTCATCGCGCAATCGAACATCGCCGGGTCCAGGATCGGCACCGGCGAATAGGCGCCCATGCCGCCGGTGTTCGGGCCCTTGTCGTTGTCGAAGGCGCGCTTGTGGTCCTGCGCACCGACCAGCGGCAGCACATGCTCACCGTCGCTGAGGGCAAAGAGGCTGACCTCCTCCCCGTCCATGAACTCCTCGACCACGATCGACGCGCCCGAGGCGCCGAAGCGGTTGCCCTCCAGCATGTCGCGCGCCGCGGCGATCGCCTGCTCGACGGTCTCGGCCACGATCACACCCTTGCCGGCGGCCAACCCGTCCGCCTTCACCACGATCGGCGCACCCTGCTTGCGGATGTAGGCCTCGGCGGTCGCGAGATCGGTGAAGCGCTCGTAGGCGGCGGTCGGGATGTTGTGCCGGCGGCAGAGTTCCTTGGTGAAGCCCTTGGAGCCTTCGAGTTGGGCCGCGGCCTTGGACGGGCCGAACACCTTGATGCCGGCGGCGGCGAAGGCGTCGGCCATGCCGGCGACCAGCGGCGCGTCCGGGCCAATCACCACGAAATCGATCTTCAGGCGCTGCGCCAGGGCCACCTGGCCGGGAATGTCCTCGGCCCCGACATCGACACATTCCGCCACCTCGGCGGTGCCGGCATTGCCGGGCGCACAGTACAGTTTTGTGCACAGGGGGGACGCCGAAATCGCCCAACAGAGCGCATGTTCGCGGCCGCCGCCGCCCACCACCAGGATTCGCATTCCTAACCCCTTGAAACCCCGCCTATTTTCAGCCATATGACCATGGTCATGACCATAGTCATATTGCAGGTTCTGCCATGACAAAAACCATGAAAGCGTCCGAGTGCAAAGCGAAGTTTCTGGGCGTGCTGGATGAGGTCGCCGAAAAGCACGAGCGCGTCATCGTCACCAAGAACGGCAAGCCTGTCGCTCAGATCATTCCCTTTGTGGAGAAGCCGAAAACCCTTTTCGGTGCAATGAAGGACTCGATCACGATTCTCGGTGACTTGGATGAACCGATCGACGTCGAGTGGGAAGTGATGAAGGAATGAGCCTGCTGCTCGACACAAATGCCCTCATTTGGCTACTCAAGGCGAGTGATGAACTTGGTAGGCAGGCACTGCATCGCATCGACCAGGCGTTTCAGACCAGCCGCGTCTTCGTGTCGGCAACGTCGTTCTGGGAGGTTGCCATGTTGGCGGCGAAGGATCGTCTGCAGCTGAGCAAGCCGATGGCACAGTGGCGGATCGAAGCGCTGCAACTCGGCATCGACGAAGTGCCGCTCGATGGCGAACTGGCCATTGAAGCAGTAGCGCTAACGCAACTGCACGGCGATCCCATGGACCGCTTCATTGCGGCGACGGCAATCAAGCTGGGAACGCCGTTGGTTACCTCCGATGCACGCCTGCTCTCGTGGAAGGGCCCGCTCGCCTGCATCGACGCGCGGGTGTAGCGTCACGTCATGGAAGCAGCAGCCCCCTCCGCTGCAGTCAGCAACGTCCCCGAATTCTCCGTTTCCGAGCTGTCGTTCGCGCTGAAGCGCCAGCTCGAAGGCGCGTTCCCGCGCGTGCGCGTGCGGGGCGAGATCAGCCAGCCGAGCTTCCCGCGCTCGGGCCACTGCTATTTCCGGATCAAGGACGAGAACGCCGTATTGGACGCGGTGTGCTGGAAGACCACCATGCCGCGCCTCGGCATCAAGATCGAGGAAGGCATGGAGGTGATCGTCACCGGCAAGATCACCACCTACGCCGGCTCCTCGCGCTACCAGATCATCATCGACCGTCTGGAGCTGGCGGGCGAGGGCGCGCTGCTGAAGCTGCTCGAGGACCGGCGCAAGAAGCTCGCTGCCGAGGGCCTGTTCGCGGCCGAGCGCAAGCGGCCGTTGCCGTTCCTGCCCGAGGTGATCGGCGTCGTGACCTCGCCGTCGGGCGCAGTGATCCGCGACATCCTGCATCGTCTCTCCGATCGCTTCCCGCGCCGCGTGCTGGTGTGGCCGGTCGCCGTGCAGGGCGAACGCGCCGCCGGCGAGGTGGCCCGCGCGATCGAGGGCTTCAACCGGTTGCCGCAAGAGGGGGCGGTGCCGAGGCCGCAGGTGCTGATCGTGGCGCGCGGCGGTGGCAGCCTCGAGGACTTGTGGGCCTTCAACGAGGAGATCGTGGTGCGCGCCGCCGCGGCCTCGACCATCCCGCTGATCTCTGCAGTCGGCCACGAGACCGACACGACCCTGATCGACTTTGCGTCCGATCGCCGGGCGCCGACGCCGACGGCGGCGGCCGAGATGGTCGTGCCGGTGCGCGCCGACCTGGTTGCCGAGGTGCTTGACTACGGCAAGCGCACCATCGCCTGCATGACGCGGCATCTGCGCGAGGCCTCGACCCATCTGACGGGCCTGGCGCGTGGCTTGGGCGATCCGCGTCGGCTGATCGAGGAGCGCCAGCAGCGCGTCGATGTCAGCGGCGAGCGGCTGGCGCTCGCCACCCGCGCGCTGGTCGAGCGGCGCGGGCACGAGCTCGAGCGCGCCCGCCTCGCCAGCCCGACCGCGGTGATCAATGCCAAGGAGCAGCTGCTCGCCAGCGAAAGCCGCGCGCTCGACGGCGCGATGCGGCATTTCAAGACGGATGCCTTGCAGAAGTACGCCCGCGCCTTCGATCGGCTGGAGCAGTATGGCGTGCGGCTGCAGCGCCATTCGGATGACGTCCTGCAGCACGGCCAGCGCCAGGTCGAGCAATTGGGCAAGCTGCTCGAGAGCTATTCCTTCCATTCGGTGCTGAACCGCGGCTTCGCCCTGGTGCGCGACCAGGACGGTCGTCCGGTGCTGGCAGCAGCCGATTTGAATGCCGGTGATACGATCGGCATCGAGTTCGGCGACGGCGAGGTGCGCGCCCGGGTGAGCGACGGCACCACCGGCCTTCGCCCCGCGGCGGCGCCGCGCAAACGTGAGCCCGGCAGCAGCGGCAATCAGGGATCGCTTCTCTAGGGGTGGAGGCGTCATGCGACAGGCCGATCAGGTGGCCCAGCTCGAACGGTTGCTGGGCCTGGTTCGCACCAATACACGCGAGGACGCACCCGGCCTGAGCTACGCTCCGGTCGCCGAGTATTTCGATCCGGCGCGCTATGAGCGCGAAGTCGGGCTGCTGTTCCGGCGCTATCCGATCGTCGTCGCCTTCTCGGGCCAGCTGCGCAAGCCCGGCGACTTCGTCACCCACAACGACAGCGGCCAGCCGATCCTGGTGGCGCGTGGCACCGACGGCGTGCTGCGGGCCTTTCTCAATGTCTGTCGCCACCGTTCGGCGGCAGTCGAGACCAAGGCGTGCGGCGAGGGCAAGCGCGCCTTCGTCTGCCCCTACCATGGCTGGGCCTACGATCTCACGGGCCGCCTGCTCGGCATCTCCGACGGCGCGGCGTTCGGCGACCTCGATCGCGAGAGCCACGGCCTGTGTCGCGTCGCCGTCGCCGAGAAGTACGGCCTGGTCTGGGTGGTACGCACGGCGCTCGAGGCCGGCCAGGATGCCGCCCTCGACATCGACGCCTATCTCGGTCCGGTGGCTGCCGAGCTCGCGAATTGGGACATCACGGCCTGGGAGGTGCAGGCCTCGGTGCCGATCCGCTCGCGCCTGAACTGGAAGCTGATGGTCGACACGTTCCTCGAGCAATACCACTTCCGCTATGCCCATGCCGGCAGCGTCTATGCGGCGTTCCTCGATAACATCGTGACGTTCGAGCGGATGGGCCGCCACATGCGGGCGGTCGCGGCCAGGCGCAATTTGTCCGAGGTCGAGAACCAGCCGCGCGAGGCGTGGCGTGTCCTCGATCACGCGGTGGTGCTCTATCATCTGTTCCCCAACACCGTGCTGATCTACGACCGGGACCTGTGCAACGTGTTCGCCACCTTTCCGCTGTCGACCGAGGAGTCGGTCCTGCATCTCGCGGTGCTGGCCGATCCGCACGCCCGGGCGAAGAAGCCCGACGAGTACTGGAGCCACCACTTCGCCATAGTGCAGAAGGCATTGGGCGAGGACTTCGCCATCGCCGAGGGGGTGCAGCGCAACTTCCATTCCGGCGCCAACGAGCGGCAGACCTTCGGCAAGTTCGAGAAGGCGCTGGGCTGGTATCACGACGAGATCGACAGGGCACTCACCGCGGAAAGGCAAGCATCGTGACCACCACCCAGCTTTCGGCTGAAACGACGAAAAACTTCCTTTACGCGAGCACCGCGACGGTCTCGATGCAGATGATGAAGCGGGGCTTCCGCAACTGCGCGATCGGCGGCATCAAGCCGTTGAACCCGAAGGCAGCGCGGCTGGTCGGGCCGGCCTACACGCTGCGCTATATTCCGGGTCGGGAGGATCTCGACAAGCCGCCGACGCCGGCCGACCCGCCGTCGGCGCAGCGCAAGGCGATCGAGGAGACCCCGGCGGGCCATGTGCTGGTGGTCGCGACCGAGGGCAACACGCGGTCCGGCACGCTGGGTGACATCCTGGCGCTGCGGCTCAAGGTGCGCGGCGTGGCGGGCGTGCTGAGCGACGGCGCCATGCGCGACACACCGGTGATCGGCAAGATGGATTGGCCGGTCTTCTCGACCGCGGCCGCCGCGCCACCGAGCATGGCCAACCTGCATCCGGTCGAGGTGCAGACGCCGGTCGGCATCTGCGGCGTGCCGGTCTATCCCGGCGACGTGATCGTGGCCGACGAGGACGGCGCCATTGTCGTGCCGCGACATTTGGCTGACGAGGTCGCGCGCGATTCCTTCGAGCAGGAGCGGCTGGAGAAGTTCGTCGCCATCCGCATCGCCCAAGGTCGCGAGATCCCGGGCGTCTATCCGCCCAACGACCAGACCAAGGCCGACTACGCCGCCTGGATCAAGGCCGGCGAACCGGCCGATTGGCCGAAGTAATCGAGGACAGGATGCGTTTCGCGACAGTCGAGTATCAGGGCAAGACCTTCGTCGGCGCGGTCGACAAGGCGGGCGAGAAAGTTACGCCGGTCTCGGCCGGAGACATCAACGATCTGTTCCGCGGCAACCGAGGCGAGCCGAAGGGCCAGGCGATCGCGCTCGCTTCGGTGAAGCTCAAGGCGCCAGTGCCGCTGCCGTTGCGCAACATCATGTGCGTGGGCAAGAACTACCACGAGCATGCCAAGGAGTTCAGCGCGTCGGGTTTCGACAGCAGCTCGACCGGGGCTGCCGATGCGATCCCGACGGCGCCGATCATCTTCACCAAGGTGCCGCAGTCGGTGATCGGGCCGGACGAGCCGATCCGCTACCCGACCGGCGTCAGCGAGCAGCTCGACTACGAGGCCGAGCTGGCGGTGATCGTCGGCAGGGGTGGCCGCGGCATCTCCAAGGCCGACGCGCTGAAGCACGTCTGGGGTTACACGATCATCAACGACGTGACGGCGCGCGATATCCAGGGCCGGCACAAGCAATGGTTCCTCGGCAAGTCGATGGACACTTTCGCGCCGATGGGACCGTGGGCGGTGACCGCCGACGAGGTCGACCTCGCGACGGCCGGCATCCGCTGCTGGGTCAACGGCGAGCTGCGGCAGGACGCCAGGATCGCCGACCTGATCTTCGACATCCCGACCCTGATCGAGACCATCTCCGCCGGCATCACGCTGCTGCCGGGCGACATCATCGCCACCGGCACGCCGGCCGGCGTGGGCATCGGTTTCAAGCCGCCGAAGTTCCTGAACAGGGGCGATGTCGTCGCGATGGAAGTCGACGGCATCGGCCGGCTCAGCAATCAGGTGCGCTGAAGCCTGACCGCTCCGCTCGCCAGCAGCACGCCCGCGGTGATGACCGCGATGGCGATCCAGTCGTGCAGGTCGATCCGGTCGCCCAGCACGACGATCGCCAGCAGCGCGGCGATCACAGGGCCGAGCGCGACGAAGGCGCCTGCCGCAGAAGCGCCGATCAGCGCCACGCCGCGACTGTAGAGCAGCAGTGACAGGATGGCGGTCAACACCCCCTGATAGAGTCCCTGGAAGACGATGTCGCCGAGCGGGGCGGCCAGCAGCCGCTCGCCGCGCAACAGCAGGTAAATCGGCAGATACAGGATCAGCGAGGCCACTGCCGCGAGCGCCGGCGCATGCAGGCCTTCCAGTTTGGCCTTGCGCAGGGCGACGGTGTAACCCGCCCAGACGACCGAAGCGGCGACGAACAGCAGATGGCCGAGCGTCTCGCGGCTGTTGACCTCGCTTACGCTGATGCCGCCGATCATCAACGCCCCGACCACGATGAGCGCGTATCCGATCACCGCCGTCCCGGTCACGCGCTCCTTCAGCACGATCGCCGCGACGATGGCGACGGTGAGCGGTACCGTCCCCTGCGTAAGCGCGGTCGCGTGGCTGACCGGCGCGTAGACGAGGCCCGCGCCGACCAGCAGCGCGAACGGGGCGCCACCGCCCACTGCGATGGCGATCAGGCCGGGCCAGCCCAGGCGATCGAGGGCCAGGCCTCGGCGCCAGACGACCGGCAACATCAGCAGACCCGCCACGCCGAAGCGCACGGCTGCGAGATCCTGCACGTCGAGGTGGTTCGAGGTCAGGCCGAGGCGAATGACGATGTACCAGCCGGCCCAGACGGCGACGGTGGCGACGATACACAGCGCACCCAGCGCGAAACGGGCCGACATCGCGCCATCATAGAACACATTCCGGCCGGCGTAGCCGGCAGGGATGTGCCTCCTGAAATCAGTATCACCTGCGCGCGCATTTCCGGTGAGATGGAATCGCGCGCGATTCCATCTCACCGGAAATCGCTCTAGCAACCCTAGTCGAGATCGCCGTAGGGTTTCGTAATCAATTCGAGCAGATGGCCGTTGGGGTCCTCGAAATAGACGCCGCGGCCGCCCCAATGATGGTTGATCTTGCCCGGCTCGTGCTTGTGCGGGTCGGCCCAATAGGCGATGCCCGCCTTCTTGATGCGACTGAAGCCCGAATCGAACTCGGCATCGTCGACCAGGAAGGCGTAGTGCTGCGTGCGTACGTCCTTGGAATCGACGAAATCCAGCGTGACGCCGTTGCTGGTCTGCACCGGCCGGAACGGGCCCCACTGCTTGCCTGGCTCGACGCCGAGAATGCCCGCCAGGAACAGGGCCGAGGCATCCTTGTCCTTGGCCGGGATGATGAGATGGTTGAGGGCTGCCATGGTCGCCTCCTCGGTCGAATCTGGGACCGGAGGCGGCGCGCTTCAAGGCTGGTAGATCACCACCGCGTTGAGGGTCCAGGCCTCGCCGCCCTCCGCGTTGAGCGCCCAGCCGCGCACGATGACGGTCTGGGTCGGCCGGTCGGTCACGAAGCTGCCGAGCACGTAGTTGCCGCTGCCCTCGAAGACCCGCTTCGAAAAGTGGCCTTCGCCGTCGCCGAAATCGACCGGCCGCCGGCGGCAATCGGCGAGGTCGCCGCCGCAGCCGTCCCGCCCGCGCATGTCGACCGAGAAGAGCTGGACGGTGTAGCGCTTGCCCGGCGTCAGGCCGCGCAGCGTCAGCACGCCCGAGGCGTCGCGACCCTCGACCGCGCCGCCGCTCAGCACCTGGTCGAAGGCGTCGTTGCCCGAGCCCTTGAAGGCGAACATCGAAGCGAATCGCTTGCTGGCCTGGCGAAGATCGGCGACCGGGCTCTTGCCGTCGTCGAAACTGGCGGCAGCGAAGCGCACGGTCTTCTTGTTGGCGAGCGTGACGTCGACGTCGTTCGGCGAGCCGAACTGGACGGCGGCCTGGAGGGTCCGCCCGGGCAGCCCAAGCGTTTGCTCGGCCGTCGTCATGCGGACCGGCTCGGACCATGTGATCGGGGCGGCGGAGGCGGGCGCAGCCCATAGCAGCGCCACGAAAGCGCACGCAGTACGAAAGCGAAGCACGATGAGGCCGAGCCTAGAGCAGCTTCGTTTGAAGGGAAAGCAATGGCGCTCTATTCGCCCTCATAACGTCCTCTCCGCCCACGTGAGTGGGGGGAGAGGAAGGGGCCCCGCGCGTCAGCGTGGGGGAGGAGAGGTGGGTCATGGCCTCTCACGCGCAACGGTGTCTCTGCACCGGGCACCACCTCTCCTCCCCATTGCTTCGCAATGGGTCCCTTCCTCTCCCCCGCTGCGCGGCGGAGAGGACGCTATGAGCGTTCAGAATGTGCGATCCTTAATCAGCCGGCGGCGTTCGGCACCACGCGGCGCTTGAGGGGCTGCCACGTCGCACGGGGAATCTGCCGCAGCGTGTCGCGGAACTGGTGGGCGCACTGTTCCCAGGTGAAGGTCTCGGCGTGGGCACGGCAGTCGGCGGGATCGCAGCCGATCGCGGCCAGGCAGGCGGCGCGCAGGTCCTCGTCGAGGGCGCCGACCTTGGGTGTCGTGACGACGTCGAGCGGGCCGGGCACCGGATAGCCCGCCACCGGCACGCCCGAGGCCAGCGCCTCGACCATCACCAGGCCGAATGTATCGGTGCGGCTGGGGAAGACGAAGCAGTCGGACTGGGCGTAGCGGCGCGACAGCTCCTCGGTGTCGACCGAGCCGAAGAAGCGGACGTCCTTGTAGCGGCGCTGCAGCTCCTTCATCTGCGGCCCGCCGCCGACCACCCACTTGGTGCCCGGCAGGTCGGTGTCGAGGAACGCCTTGATGTTCTTCTCGACGGCCAGACGCCCGGCGTAGAGCCAGATCGGGCGGGCGTCCTTCAGCGCCTCGCGCGGCTGCGGCTTGAAGGCGGCGATGTCGACGCCGCGCGACCACGGCACGAGGTTCCTGAAGCCGCGCGATGTGAGCTCGTCGCGGATCGATTGCGCCACCACCAGGACGGCGGCCGACGGCGCATGGAAGCGGCGCACGAAGGCGTAGCTCCACGCAAGCGGCAGGCGGATGCGGGCATGCACGTATTCGGGGAAGCGCGTGTGGTAAGCGCTGGTGAAGGGGATGTCCCGGGCCAGGCAGAAGTTGCGCGCCGCCCAGCCGAGCGGACCTTCCGTGACCAGATGGATGGCGTCGGGCGCGAACAGCTTCAGCATGTGGTTGAGCCGCGCCGAGGGGAAGAGCGAGAGCCGGATTTCCGGGTACGTGGGACAGGGCAGGGTGCGGAAGCGGTCGGGCCCGAACACCTCGACCTCATGCCCCTCCGCCTGCAGCAGCTTGGCGATGGTCTCGATCGTGCGAACGACGCCGTTGATCTGGGGACGCCAGGCGTCGGAAACGATGGCGATGCGCAATCCCGTCTACTCCGCGGCGAGCCTCGCCGGCACATAGGGGCGCAGCACCGATTGCTCGCGCGCCGTTTCCTCGGCCCAGCGCACGATGCGCAGGCGGCCGTCGAAGTCCTCGACCAGGGCGGTGCAGCTCTCGACCCAGTCCCCGTCGTTGCAATACAGAATGCCGTCGATAACGCGGATCTCGGCGTGGTGGATGTGGCCGCACACCACGCCGGCGACGCCGCGGCGGCGCGCCTCGCCCGCCACCGCCTGCTCGTAGTTGGCGATGAACTGGACGGCGTTCTTGACCTTGTGCTTGAGGTAGGCCGACAGCGACCAGTAGCTGAGGCCGAGCTTGCGGCGGGCCCAGTTGAACGTGGTGTTGATGCGCAGCGCCGTGTTGTAGGCCCAGTCGCCCAGGATCGCGAGCCACCTGGCGTAGCGCACGATGCCGTCGAACTGGTCGCCGTGGATCACCAGCAGCTTCCTGCCGTCGGGCTGGACGTGGACCGCCTCTTCCTCCACGCGCACGTCGCCGAAGGTCAGCTGGCAGTACTGCCGCGCGGCCTCGTCGTGATTGCCCGGGATGTAAATCACGTTGGTGCCCTTGCGCGCCTTGCGCAGAACCTTCTGCACCACATCGTTGTGGGCCTGCGGCCAGTACCACCAGCGCTTCAGGCGCCAGCCGTCGACGATGTCGCCCACCAGGTAGAGATATTCGGACTCGTTCTTCTTGAGAAAATCGAGCAGCATCTCGGCTTGGCATCCACGCGTGCCGAGATGGATATCCGACAGGAAGATCGCCCGGTGGCGGGTAACGTGGTGGCGTTCGATGGCCGTCATGTGGATAACAACTCGACCGACACTAAATCTGTCGTGCGCGATTGCACGAACCTCAGCGGATTGTGTATGTCGGCCGTTGCGCGAGAGTGAATCGCATATGACGGTTCGATGACATCCACATACGCGAATACAGTTTTATTGATCCGCAACCCGATCGCCGGCCGGCGTCGACAGGGACTGGTCGCTGCCGTCGTGCGCCAGCTCGAGGCCGAAGGTTGGGCGGTCGAGATGGTCGACACAGCCGCCGCCGGCGATGCAAGGCGGCTGGCCGAGAGCCACGAGGTCGATCGCTATGCGGTGATCGCGGTGGCGGGCGGCGACGGCACGATCAACGAGGTGGTGAACGGGCTCGCGGCGCGCGGCGACTCCGCGCCGCCGCTGGCGATCGTGCCGCTCGGAACCGCGAACGTGCTGGCGCACGAGCTGGGCCTTGCGGCCAAGGCCTCTGCAGTCGCGAAGACCATCACCTCCGGCCGCGCGATGCTGGTGCATCCGGGACAGGCGAGCTGTGTCTCCGGCCCCGACGGCGACACGCGCTGCTTCTCGCTCATGGCGGGCGCTGGATTCGATGCCAAGGTGGTGGCAGGCGTCAGCGCGCCGCTCAAGCGGCGGCTCGGCAAGGCGGCCTATGTCTGGCGCTCGCTGATCGAGACGCGGCGCTACCGGCCGGTGCGCTACGCCGTCGAGATCGACGGTGCCTCCTACGAGGCGGCATCCGTGATCGTGACCCACAGCCGCCACTATGCGGGTCCGTACGTTGTTGCGCCCAACGCCCTCCTCAGCGAGCCGCTGCTTCACGTCTGCCTGTTCGAGCGCTGGGGCCGCCGCCAGACCTTGCGGTTCGGCGTGGCGCTGCTGCTGGGGCGCCTGCCGCTGACGGGCGGCTACCGCGTGATCACCGGCCGGCAGATCAGGGTCTCGGTGCTCTGCGATGCGGGCGAGCGACGCCGCCAGCCCGTACAGATCGACGGCGACGACGCGCTCACGCTCCCGGTGTCGATCGGCCTGGCCCGAGCAGCAGTGCGTCTGTTGCAACCGGCCTGACGCCGGACCTCGCGCCGCGACATGTTTGTTGCGTCTGCTGCGCGGAGTGCGCGGTTTTGACGAGCGTTTGAGCAAAGTCAAAGACAGTCCCGCGGCGGCGCGGATGATGCGGCCGCTGCACTGCTGTGCGGCACCGACAGGCGTCGCCGGGCTCCGATGCCTTCGCGCCCCATCAAGAGCTCGCCCTGAAGGGGGAAGGTCAATGCTCACGTCTTCCTGGAGGTCGATGATCGCCGCCGCGGGCGTCATCAGCCTGTCGATCCTCGCAACCTCGTCCTACGCCACCGATCTCACCAAGGAGGACGAGATCGCCATTCGTGGCGACATCGTCGGCATCGATCCGGTGACCCGCATGATCATCGTCGACAGCCCCGAGCGCGACACGCTGGGCTATCAGGTGCTGCCGAACACCGGCGACAAGACGGCCGGCGGCGACATCTTCCCGAAGCTGAAGACCGGGCAGACCGTCGACATGCGCTACTACCGCATCATCGATGCGCTGGTCGCCAAGGCGACACCTGAGGTCGAGAAGCAGGCGGCGGCGATGATCACCGATCCGGCGAAGGCGCCCGGCATCCTGAACACCGGCCGCAAGGTCAAGGTTTGGCAGGTCAAGGGCATGGTTGTGCGCACCGATATGGCGGCCAAGAAGATCGACATCGTCGACCCGAACGGCGGGATGGTCTATCGCACGCCGTGGATCAAGTCGAAGGAAGGCCAGGCGGTGCTCGCCTCGCTGAAGCCGGGCGATGGCGTGGTCTGCGTCTTCACGCAGCGCACTGCGTTCGATGTCGTGCCGGTGCAGTGACGCTCGGGATTGGCGCGGCTCAGAACATATTCCGTCCGGCCGGAATCGGCCGGACGGAATATGCCTGCTGCAACAGGCATCGTCCGTGCGCGCGGTTCCATCTGAACGGAAATCGCTCTAGCAGGCTGTTGAAGAAGTCGGTTAACGGCGAGCGATGAAGGCAATGTCATCACCGTTGTCGAGGGAGATCTCGCCCTTGAGGGAACCGTCGTCCTGCAGTTCAGCCCAGCCGCGGCCGCCGGCCG
>Ga0209062_1001708_pt1 | contig 35152 bp, 25 predicted proteins | sample Coa_R2_2_FD_187158 | JGI IMG/M metagenome (GOLD analysis project Ga0209062, IMG submission 187158) | Surface soil microbial communities from Centralia Pennsylvania, which are recovering from an underground coalmine fire - Coalmine... | ecosystem: Environmental > Terrestrial > Soil > Unclassified...
AACGAGCCGCGACCGCAAGGGAGCGGAGTGCGTTAACCGCTCCCTTGCGGTCGCGGCTCGTTGAAAAACCTTACAAACTACCCTGGCCCGATGCTTAGCTGGTACCAAGCCCCACCCGCGGCATGACACCGCCGTTTGTCGCTAACTCCAATACGCGTTCCAGATCGACATTTGCCTTTTAGTTAGAACCGGTGGCAAAAAGAGGTCGGCTGAAAGCCAATGCGACACTGATACTCTAGTAATGATGCGATTGGGTTCTGCGAGCGCTACAGCCGCGCTGGATACGATCTGACATTATTAAGATCGCTGTTGATTCTGTTACACTTCGGCAACTGCCCCGCTTGGCTTTCTCTTGCCTGTTCCGTCGCTCATCTTGGCATCTTGGCAGAATTTGTCTGCAAATTGTCAGGTTACCGGCCGTCCTGTCACATTCGACCTTCCTCAATCCGGCAGATGGCAGACTCCCAAAAAAGGCCAAAACCCAACGGTTTTTCGCTCTTCTTGTGGTAACTCTTCGGGGTGGCTCATCGCTCACTGTGGCAGAATTTGTCAGTAAATTGTCAGTGGTTACCGGCTGTCCTGCACTCCTGTTTTCGAGCCGTTTTTTCTGGCTGTGTCGTCCGGTGTCGTCTAATGTCCGGTTTTCGAGCCGTTTTTTCCCCCTGATTTCTGCTGGTATCCGGTTTTCGAGCGTTTTCCCCGTGGTTTGCTGGGCTTTTGCCGGTCGACTGGCCAGCGCCGAAGGCCCACGTCAGGACGGCAGGTGGTTGGGTATCCGTTGGGGTAGGGTCTGCGATCCGTCAGTTCCCATTTTCATCATTTCGGGCGCTTTGGCCCGATCACTCGGATTCTCATCGCCACCAAATTGTGACACACTTTGACGACAGCCCCGCTCGCGACCGCTGCTAGTCCAGACCAGCGGCGTCAAATCAGTGTCTTGGTACCGGCTCAGTTCAGTCGCGCACGGACGCAGTCGGAACCAAGTTGTCGCAATTGAAGACGGAAGCTCTCCCAAAAAGCCAAGCCGAGCGACAACCGACCCGAGGTTTCAATAGGGCAGGAAACCGTCAGAAAAGGGAAGTTGGTCGCGGTTAGCTACTTTCGTCCTTCGGCACGCCTCCCGGCGTGGTGTCGATCTATGACAGCATGCTAGGAGGACACTTCAACTGCTCGGCACATTAAGCCATCCACGGCGTTACACCGCAGCAAACGCTAGCTCGAGCAACCGCGACCAACTTCCACTCAAAGTATACACGCTTTCGCGGCATTTGCCCAACTCGGTTGACGTGTCCTCTTCATCCGTTCATCCGATCATCTTCCCTGCCGATCCCAGTGTTTTGGGAATTTAGTCTTTGATCTCTTCCTTCACCAGGTTGATGTAGAAGGTTTTCTTCTCCTCGAGTTTCTTGGCGAGCAGCGCTTCGGCGTCTGCCTTCTGGTTGTAGGGGAACTTTTCGACAATCTTGCTGCTGTTGTCGTATACCACCCAGACTGCGCGTGTGCGAACTTCCTTCGCTGCCCGCGACCGCTTGGTGGTGGTCTTTTTGGGCGCCGCTTTCTTGACGACTTTCTTCGCCTTTTTTCGCCGCGGCTTACCGTCCTCGTCGCCTTCATCCAACTCGGCGTCGGGTTCGCTCTCCGCATCGAGTTCGAGGTCGAGATCGGCGTCGAGGTCGGCTTCGGCGTCACCCTCGCCTTCGCCTTCTCCTTCGGCTTCCTCCTCTTCTTCCTCTTCCTCTTCAGTTTCGGTTTCTTCGCGTTCTTCTTCTTGCTGCTTTTCGTACGCCTCGTTTTCTCGACGTTTGTCGAGTCGGCTTGGTCCGCCCCTGCGCCCCTTGGCCATGTGTTGTGCCTCCAAACGTGTTCGTATCGCAGCCGTTAAACTAACCTGTTTGCGGGAAACCGACAAGAGTCGCACCCCGGTGAGGAAGCATCGAATTGTCGCCAGCGCCTTCACGTCTAGGTATGTGGCCGGCCACGACTCGTCATTGTGGGAGGGGAACCGGGGCTGAAATGTTCGTATGGGTTGGTTTTCCGGCCCGGTGTGTTTTCGGATTCTGCTTGGAAGACGCCAGGGGCGAGAGGGTACAATGCGGGTGGTCATTCCCGCCTGTTGTGCCTTCTCTTATGCTGCGTACTGCCACGGTCACCGCACCCGCGCCACCCTCAGATGACGTGCTCCTGGCACGATTTGGAGCGGGGGACCGGACTGCGCTTGACGAACTTTTCCGGCGTTATCGCGGGGTGTCGTACCGCGTCGCTTATCGGCTGCTGGGGCGCGAGGCGGATGCGCTCGATGCCGTTCAGGATGGTTTCGTCAATGCGCTAACACACCTGGATCGGTTTGGCGGGAGAAGTTCGTTCAAGACATGGCTCCTGCGCGTGGTCTGTAACGCGGCACTCGATGTTGGCCGGCAGCGGAAACGCGATGAGCGAGTGCCGCAGGCCCCACGCGATCCTTCCCCCGATCGTTTCGGACCCGATGATGCTCCTCCGGCCGATGCCGGGTTGGAGCGTGCCGACCTCCGACGAGTCATCGACGCAGCGCTCGCGCGACTTCCCGCACCCCAGCGACAAACGTTCGTCTTGCATGTCGAGGGCGGCCTGACCTATCGTGAAGTCGCTGAGGCTATGGAGATATCGATCGGCACAGTCATGAGCCGCTTGTTCTACGCCCGGCAGAAACTCAAAGAATTGCTCGCGAGCTACCAACACACATGAACGTGCCGTCACCCGAAGATGCCGACCGCGAGCGGGATGCACTCGCTGCATATGCCGAGGGCGATCCCGTGGTGGTCCGCGCTGCTGCCCCACGCGAGCCCTCCGAAGACGAATGGGAGGCGACTCGTCTGCGAATCCACTCGAGGCTCAGCGACTCGGCTTCTCTCCCGGGGAGGCGTCGGCGGGTCGCGTTCTGGGTTGCGCTGGGATCGACGCTCACTGCGGCTGCCGCAAGCCTGGCCTGGATGGTTTTTCCCGCCCCGGCACCGAAGAATGCCCCTGCGCCAGAGTTCGTCGAGACAACGCCGGCCAACACAGCGCCGGATACACCCACTGCACCCGCTCCACACGAGCCCCAGCCAGATCCTTTGGCCGAGTTTGCGGTGCTCCCGATGGCGGGCTCGGATGATGTTGTGATTCACCGAGTGCCCGGCGATGGCTGGTTGCCCATTGGCAACACCCCACTGCCGGATTCGCTCTCCTTCGCCACCCCCGACGATGTGGAAGTTGAAGACGCGAATCAGTCGTGGCCGAAGGTGACTCCTTCGCCCAAAGATGTCCCCATGATCTTCGCCGCCAAGCCCCGGTGACCCATGTCTTTTTTTGTGTTTGCGACTTTCCTTTTTGTCTCCTGCCACGCCGATGACAAGCCGGTGAGTGTGACGGTAGTGATTGTTCTGGCGACCGATCAAAATCAGGCCGTTGATCCCAAACTGAAGGAACTGGCCAAGGAAGTGCAGAAACGCGATCCCAAACTGACGGGGTATAAACTTGTTGCCACCGAATGCAAATCGATTCCCGTCGGCGCCTCCACCACGATCAACCTGACCGACAAACAAGTGCTGAAAGTGACTGTGAACCAGTCGAAGGATGAGAATGGGCGGATCACCCTCACGCTGAATCCGCCCGGAATGGATGCTGTGAACTACGCATGTGCCTGCGATAAGTTCTTTCCAGTCGTGACCCCTCACCGCACCAAGTCGGGCCAACAACTCATTATCGCTGTGATGGCGAAACCTTGCATGGCCCAGAAGAAATAGCAGCCGGTCTCCGTGTGCCGCGAGTGGCTTGCCTTCCAAAAGCAACGGCACACGGAGGCCGGCTCCTCCTTTGATCAGTTGTTCGGCGGCGCCCCGAAGCTGCCGCCGAAGCTGCCGATGACTTTGAACGACCCCTTGGCGCGGTCGTAGATGATCTTTTTACCCGACTGGTCATTTCCCTGATTGAAGCGATTCATGACGCGGGCCGGGATGGCATCGCTGCCCGTCAGTATGACGCGCGGGCCGTCGGAGTTAATCAGATCTGCCCAGCCATCGTATTCGTCCGTGCGCAGGTAAGCATTGCCGGTGGCCGTCATCCGCTGAAGCGGTGGGTCGTTGCCCTGCTTGTGCGTCCACACCACTAGTTCCTTGTTGCAAGTGAGTAGCATCGCGCCATGAGGGAGTCGATGCTTGACGATCTCGACAGTGGGTGAGTTGGCGGGGATGTTGATGACCTGGATGCCATCCTTGAACGTGGCCTGTTGGAAAACCTTCCCCTTATCGATAGCGACCATCCGGTCACCGAAGATGATCTGGGTGAGCTTCATCTCCTGTTCGTCTTTCTTCGCGGGCGTGGGCTTCATGCCCATCGGCATCGGTTTCGCTGGCTGGGTCGCATCGGTGGGTGCAGCGCCTTCCATCTCTTTATCGCCGGGCTGCCAGATTCGCACGATCCCCGGACCCAATGCCTCCACCCGTTGATACCTCTCCCCACCCTCGGGGTCTTGAACCTGCGATTCTATCTTGAGCTCCTGCGCTGTCAAGTGCTGCGATTTAATCATCTTCCCCGTTGGGTCCAATTCCACTTGGTTGAACTTCACGATGAGGTCGCTCTTATCCTCCGCGGCGTCAGCAGGGGCTGGGTAGCAGAATACCTTATCAACCTTGGCCTTGTCGTCGTTTTGCGCCGCCTTGGGTGCTTTCGGATCGATCTTCTTTGGCGGCGGTGGGGATTTTTTCTGCATCTGGTTGAAGTAGATCGGCCTGTCGAACACGACTTGCAGGTTATGGCATTCCAGCCGCGAACCACCTTGCAGAGCGGATACCTTGCCTGTGAACTCGGCGGAGCGCATCGCGCCCTTGAAGACCATCCTGTCCCGCCACTGCACCACGATCACTTCCGCTTGCTTGAGTTCGTTGCCGGACAGATCACTGTTGGAGGGCATCTTGAGCGCCCCACGCCCATCGACTGAAGCGGCATTATGAAGCTGATCGAGGACGATCTCCGGCCCAATGAGCGACATATCTTCCTGATGAACTTCCCCGAACCGGTTGGGCCAACCGTAGACCGTCATGATGTTGCCATCGGGCGAACCCTCGATGAGGAGCAACCGTGCCACAATATCGACCCCTCGCGGCTTGGTCGGGTCGGTGGGATCCTGGTGGATGATGACATTATCCTCGCAGCGAGCCCGCTCAAGTTCGTACTTGACGCTCTCCGATGCCGGCGCGGCCTGTTTGCCCGCGGCGAGTTTTGGGTCGCGCGCCGCCGTTGGCACGGGCTGGGGGACTCGGCGAACCCAGGTCTGGATGTCCTTGGCGCGAATCTCCATGGGAGGCTTGGGCTTTTCCGGTTCCTTGAGCGGTTCCGGTGGCTTCGGTCCACCGGCGACTGCGGTCGGTGTAGCTGCGGGACTGGGAACGGGCGTGGCAGTGGGAGATGGTGGAGGACCAGCCGGAGCCGGCGTGGGCGTTGCGACGGCCTTTTCTGCAGGCGGAGGAGCGGCCGCAACCACGGCGGGAGCCGCTGGCTTGGCATCCGCGAAGAAAACGTTCAACTGTTCGCACTGCTTGATATCGTAGTCAGCGGAGTGACTGAGTACGTCGCCGACAGCCTGAAGATGTGATGGCCTGGGCTGAGCCGTTGAATCGGCTGGAGCGGCTTTACCATCCGGTTGTGGAGCGCGCGATTCGAGCCAAAGCTTGAGAACTTTACCCTTCAGCCAGTAATCCGCTTTCACGTCTTCAAATTTGGCGTCGTCGGTGAACACGAGCAGATCCTGCTCGCGTCCGTCGATGGTCTCTTTCGTGTGGACGAGAGTGGTGCGCCAATAGGCAGTGGTCGTGTGGGCGTTCGTGGCCGCGTCGAACAGTTCGATCTTCCCCGCCCCCTTCACGGTCATCTGTTGTTTGTGATCGGGTCCAGGGCCGGGTTCGGTGATGAGAGTGGCCGGGCGTTGCGGTGAGCCGGCCGAGAGGACGTTGCGATCGCGGAAGACATACAGTGGCGCACCTCTGAGGACCGTTCGTTTTGTGGTTTGATCGTGAACAAGATCTTGCCCGTATGCTTGCATCGCCTCGGTCTCCGATGCAATGGTGAGCCAGCGGCCGGGAGTGTAGGTCCAGGCGTGAAGTTTGTTGATCGCCGGGCTGTTCGCGGGTCGCGAAGCATTTGTCGGCCCGCCGTTGAGTTCGAGTTCGAGGACCTGGCTGAAGAGACTGCTATTCCCTTCGTAAGCGGAGATTTTCGTCACCTGCACATCGTTGGGCAAGTTCGGGTCGGAGTTGGGAACCACATCGAATCGGGCGGTGGCACGCTCGGCGTCGTAGGCAAATGGGCCGCGAGTTTCGACCTGAAGCAAGGCGCGGTGTAGGAGCCGCGCCGTGTACGCCGCCGGTCCAATGCATCCCGTGAGAGCAGCAATCCCGCCGGGTGGCGGAGTGAACGAGAGTGGTCGAGTCGGCGCCGGTTCGGGTGACGTGGGTGGCGTCGGTGTATTGGGTTGGGGCGAGCCGGGTAGCGACTGTCCATTCTCGATCCAGAGATGCAGCAGCACTTTCTCGAGGAGTTCCAGCCGGCGGACGCCGTTGAGCCCGCCGCTGCCCTTTTTTGGATTCGGCTGTCCCGGTGGAGGATTCGGTTCGAGGTAAACCCTCAAGCCAATGGCTGAGATCGTGGGTGGGGCCGCTCTTCGGCCAGCGATGATATCAGCAACGGCCTTGGACGAACGAAGGTCTTCACCCTTTGCGACCACCGTGCGGGGAGGAGCGGCACCGATTGCTCGCGGCAGATTCTGCCGATCGACGATTTCGACCGGGGCATCGGTCCAGAAATCCGGGTCGTTTGCCGCGGGCGTACCGGCGACAGCCTTCACGTCGCGGTAGAACACTGGCCCCGGCGTGTGGATGACCAGGGCGTTGTCCGGGTCCGCCGACCGCTGATTGTTGATGATCTCGACCTGCCCACGGCGCTCGTCCCGCCCACCCAACTCGAGATCGCTCACCAGTTCCATCCGGACCAGCTTGGCGGTCTGCATGTCGTTCGGGTTGTGAATGATCCGGTCGAACTCCAGCACCGCCTTGTCGGAGTGAATAGTGGTGATCTCCATGACTTCGCCCGGTTGACGGAGATGGACCGGTTTGGGCTTGCCGAAGATGGCAACGCTAAATGGGGAGAGCAGGACACGCGTGGACTCGGGCTTGGATGGCACTTGTCCCGAGGCGAGTACGATGAGCGAATCGCCGTTGATGAAGGAGAACTGATTGGGGTAGTGGATGTAATCGGTTTCGATGGCGTTGGGGCCGAACGCTTCGCGCAGTTTCAGTTGTGTGGGCGAGACGGTGCGGTCCGGTGGACGGAATCCATCGATCCCAGTCTTGAGCATGGAATCGGGGAGTTGCGGAAGGCCATCCAGCCAGCCGAGGAACTGGGCATATGCCGCGTAGGCTGTGCAAAAGAGCACAAAGCCAGCGAGCAATAACAGAGTCCGCCGCGGCGTGAGCACGTGTCAGGCTCTCCTGGAATCACCCAGATAGTGGGTGATGATTTCCGCCCATCTCCCCTGGAGTTTGAGCAACTGTTCGACGGCTTCGCGAACTGCTCCCTGTCCACCCGACGCCGTGGTGATGAAATGCGATTCTGAGCGCACCTCAGGACACGCGTCGGCAACCGTCATCGCAATCCCACAACGCAGAAGGACGGGCAAGTCAGGTAGATCATCGCCAATCGCACATACCTGCTCAGGCTGAAGCTCGAACGAAGCCAGCACCTCCGTGAACGCCGCGAGTTTGTCGTCGCGTCCTTGTAAAACTACGTGAATCCCCAGCTCCTTCGCACGGCGTTCCACTGCGGCTGATTTTCGTCCCGAGATAATTGCCGATCGCTTACCCGCGGCGTGCCACAACTTCAACCCCGACCCATCGCGGACGTGGAATCGCTTCAGTTCGGTTCCATCGTCGGTGTAGATCACGCTGCCATCCGTCAGCACGCCATCCACATCGAGAAGAAGAAGTTCAATCGCCGCAACGCGGGCGGCAAGATCGACTGGCTGATTCACTTTACGCGCTCTTGCGGTCAGCGAGGCGGAGATGTGGTCGGGAATCGAGGCTTCCCATTGCGGAATCGAGTCCGATCAGATCGGTGATATCGAGCATGCCGACGGGCCGGCCCTCGTCGTCGACCACCGGCAATTCACTGAACTTCCGCGTTTTGAGAATATCCAGCGCAACCGCAACACGCGCCTCCGGCGAGATGACAGCCGGCGTACGCGTCATCACCTGCGAGATGGGCGCATCGAGGTCGTCGTTGCGGCGGTTCTCGAATAGCCGGGCCAGGTCGCTATCGGTGAACAGTCCCACCAGCCGCCCCATGTCGTCCACGAGCATGATGGCGCCGGTCCGGCGGCCTGAGTGGCGCACCTTGGCAAACACCGTGCGGACCGTATCCGTTTCCGGGGCAATGCGGAGCTCTTCCCCACGCCGCATCCAGTCTGAGACAACCGCGAGCTTGCGGCCGAGCATACCGGCCGGGTGAAAGCGGGCGAATTCCTCGGGCGTGAATTGCCGCTGTTCGAGAAGCGTGAATGCCAGCGCATCCCCAATCGCCAGCATGACGGTTGTGCTGGTGCTTGGCGCGAGAGCCAGCGGACACGCTTCTTTCACAGGGCCATACGTGATAGCGGCATCAGCGGCTCTGGCGAGTGTACTCTCAGTGCTACTGGTTACGGCCAGCAGACAAGAAGCAAGCTTCTTGAGGGGACCGAGCAGGCGGATTAGTTCCTCGGATTCACCGCTGTGCGAAAAAAGGAGAGCGACGTCGTCCGGGTGAACGCACCCGAGGTCGCCGTGAACAGCGCGGGTGGCGTCAAGTGCGTACGCCCGGGTACCGGTCGAGTTGAAGGTGCCGACGGTCTTCTGGCCAATATCGGCGGATTTGCCAACGCCGAGAACAGCGACTCTCCCGCGGCAATTGAACAGTGCGTCCGCCACCGCTAGGAAGCCGTCGTCCAGCCGGCCTGCGACCACATCCATGGACGCAGCCTCAGCACGAAGCACGCGACGGGCATACGCCAGCCGATCAAAAGGCTGCGAAGGAGAGTCATTCATCGTTGGCACTTCCCTGTGCCGGAACAGTTTCTCGGTGGGCAGAAATAACGGAGGGGGGGCAAAAATGCAAGGCGAACGGAGGTGGTGAAAGTCGTAGCAGGTCTGCGTGTGCCATCGGCTTTGACAGCACACGCAGACCTGCTACGACTTTGATCAGTTCCCAGCCGCCTTGATGTCATAGCAGTACATGACGCTCTGGTCCCGGATGTAGAGCTTCCCGTTGGCGATGACCGGATGCGGCCAGCTCTGCCCGTAGTTCTTGACGTCGGGCGGCGGCAGCTTGAACGAAGAGACGACTTTCAGTTCATCCGGAGATGGTTCGATGAGCACCATCGTGCCGTTCTGGTAGCGGAAGTAGAGCCTGCCATCAGCGTACAGGACGGCGGCCGAGCCTTGCCCGCCCGCGGGAGGCTTTTCCGGCCCCCACTTGATTTCCCCCCTCTTGAAATCGACGCACACGGGGTTGCCCTGATTCTGGTCATGGCCGAAGTAGATGTAACCGTCCACCAGAACCATCCCGCCGTGATGGTTGTTCAACTCGGGCTTTTTGTAGGTTTTGATTTCCTTCACCGTGAAGGCATTCTTGCCCTTGGGCACGATCTGGAGCAATGCCGAACCACCTTTGTAGCTCGTGGACACCCAGACCTTGTCGTCTTTCACAATCGGAGTCGGGATTTGCGCCACCGTACCAGTGGCAGCTATCCCTTTGTATTGCCACAGCAATTGGCCAGTGTTGGCGTTCACGCCGACAATACCGGACGAATCTCCCAACAGAACAACGTACATCGGCACGTCACCGATGGTGGCCTTCACGGGAGACGAGTACCCGTTGCCGCCGCCGATCGCACCTGCATCAGTTTCCCAGATCACGGCCCCATCACTGGCCTTCAGGGCGACAACCGCCGCGCCCCTCCCGCCAGGCGCACAGATAATCTTGTCCCCATCGGCATAAACCGACTCCGTATACCCCCACTTCGGGACCGCGCCGCCGAAATCGCTGACGTAGTTCTTGGTCCAGGCCGTCTCGCCAGTCTTGGCGTCGAGGCAGGCGAGCGTTCCATTATTGCTCACGGCATAAACCTTGCCGTTCTGGAACGTGGGGGTACTCGCCGGGCCGTTGGTTTGCGGGCCCAGGCCCGTTGCCGGCGCGGCGAAGGGTGTGAACCACAATTCCGAGCCGTCGGATTCTTTCACAGCCCAGACGCCGTCTTTTCCGTCTCGTGTACCGATGCCGTAAATTCGTCCGTCGGCGACTGACGGCGTTCCCCAGCCGAGGCCGAGGTTCTTGGCGGTCCATACTTTCTTGGGGCCATTTTTCGGCCACTGCTTGAGGAGGCCGGTTTCGGTGCAAATGCCATTGCGATTCGGCCCACGGAAAGTAGGCCAGTCGGCAGCGGTCGCGGTGGCAGCGATCAGGAATGCGCAAGTGAGCAAGGGAACGCGAAGCGTCATGTAGCGGCTTCTCCGAGAGGGTAATCAGTTTTTGAGTGGGCGCGGGAGGGTTTATGTAGTTTAGCTCAACCGATGCGCGGCGAAAACCCCGCATGCAAACGCAAACCTCCGGCAGAGTTCATGAAATAGAACACCGCCGGAGGGTGGAAGACTCGTACGAATCGTTTCTTATCGGTTACCAGCCGCGATAATAGTACCCGCGTGGGTAATAATATCGTGGCGGACCACCCACAACCACGACTGGTGCCGGTCGGACAACGACCGGATATCCCGAAGGGTCGTACACCACAGTGGGAGCTGCGCTGGGGACGACCTGCCCTGGTCCCGGCGGCGAGTTCTGCATTTCGGCGATCACCGCATCGGATACACCCGAGTTCTTCAGCATTTCCAAGTCGGAAACTGTGAGTTGGAACGTGCTGCGCGTGGTGCGGATCTGGTTGATGATGATCTGCGGATTCTGACCTTCACGCGACAGGCGGATAATATCAGCAATACCCATGCGTTGTTGCTGGGCTTGTGCTTGCGCCTGCGCATTTGCAAGTTGCTGGGCCTGGAATGCATCGCGACGGCGTTGATCATCCTTGTCGGCTTCGTTGCCGATCAGTGCGCCGCCAGCCGTCCCGGCCAGCCCGCCAATCGCAGCGCCCAGTAGCGGCTTCCCGGTCATGGCACCAATCGCGGTACCCGCTGCGGTGCCAACCACCCCTCCACCGAGCGCGTCCCGTTCCGTGTTGTTCATCGTCGAACAACCCGATCCGCCAACTGCTGCGACCAGCACCGCAACCAGACCAACTCGCCGAAGGGATATGCCTTGCATAGATCCTCGCTTTTCCGAGCCGACGCGGGTATGCCCGTTGCACGCGGACCAGTCAACGCCGATTCTTTCGCTCCTGGCTGAAGAAATGAGAACCCGCCAGGGCGTGTTCTCATTTGATACTTCACCCTACACGTAGGGACGATGCGCCTGAAAGAACTTGCACGGCTGTTTGGGAATATCAATCTCAGCTTGGCGATCCTTGCGGCAGAATTCCCCCAAACTGCGCCGGTTGTCTTTCCGAATGAGCGCTGACTTCGCATCCGGCATGCACTTCCAGTATCGGCAGAAGACGAACCTCCGCCTGAGTGGTGTGTGTCGGTAGGATGAGAACAATGGGTTTGTTGGGATCTGGAGTGAGAACGCGACATGAATGCTGACCGGCCGGTGGATAACGCCCCGTATTACACGCACAAGCACGACGGCTTGACTATTGAAGGATGGTCGCGCGCGGCAGTGCAAAGCTACTGGCGGATCCCCGAGCTAAAAATCGGTTTCGATCTCGGTGCGCAGCCGTGGGATTTCATGGGGACGCCAACCTGGTTCGTCTCACACACACACCTCGACCACGTCGCGGCGTTGCCGGTTTACGTTGCTCGTCGGCGGATGATGAAGATGGATCCCCCAACGGTTTATGTTCCGGAGGAGATGTACGAGGACGTGAAGCGCCTGATGACGATCATGCACCGGCTCGACCGCGGCCGGCAACTAGCCGAGGTGCGCGGACTGAAGAGCGGCGACGAGATCGAACTTGGCCGTGAACACGTGGTGAGCGTATTCGACACCGTTCACACGATTCCCAGCCGTGGGTTTGTCGTCTGGGAGCGCCGGAACAAGCTCAAGGAGGAATTCATTGGCTTACCGGGAGAGAAGATTCGCGATCTGAAGCTCAGCGGCGTGGCGATTACGCGGGAAGTGCGGATTCCCCTCGTCGCCTACACGGGCGATACCGCGCCGGCGGGTCTGGACGCCTGCCCCGCGTGTTTCGACGCGAAGATTCTCATTACCGAAATGAGCTTTATCCGTGCCAGCCACCGACGCGACAAGATTCACAAGTTCGGGCACATGCACCTGGATGACTTCGTGGAGCGCGCCGGGCGGTTCAAGAATGAGCTGATCGTCGCGGGTCACTTCAGCACGCGCTACCACCCCAACGAGGTGCGCAAGCTGCTCGATGTGAAGCTTCCGCCGGAGCTGAAGTCGAAGATCAAGCTGTGGGTGTGAGTGGCGACACCCGCTTCAACTCACATCCACCGCCGGCGTGCCGAACTCCGCTCGCTTCGGGACAATCCCAAGTCCCGGAGCGAGTGAAGCCGCCAGGCGGCCGTTCTTCCGGTGTGGTGCGCCATCGGCGATCGAGCGCGTGACGTAGCTGTTGAAATCAGTTGAAGAGAAAAGAAACTCGGTCGGCGTGCTGTGCGCGAGGTGTGCGATCGCCGCGGTTACAATATCACCGCCCCAACTATCCTCAAGCGTCATGGCGATGCCGAGTGACACACACAGGTCGCGCAGTTGCTTGGTCTTGGTCAGTCCGCCGAGCTTGCTGATCTTGAGATTCACCACATCCATCGCCCCCTCGGCGTGTCCTCGAACGAGCATGTCGATGCCGTCGATCACTTCGTCGAGAACAAAGGGATGATCTGTGCGTCGGCGGATCACGAGGCACTCTTCGTACGAGAGACAGGGCTGCTCGATATAGACATCCACATCGCGCACCGCACGCACAACGCGAGCCGCTTCGTGGGGTAACCAGCCAGTGTTAGCATCCGCGACGAGTCGGTCGCCAGGCTTCAGGACGGCTGAAACCGCCTTGATGCGCTGAATATCCGTGTCCGGATCGCCGCCGACTTTCAGTTGAAATCGCCGGTACCCCTCCGCGCGGTACCCCGCCACCTTTGCTGCCATCTCATCGGGTGATTCCTGTGAGATGGCCCGGTACAGGTGAAAGTCCTCGCCATACCGCCCACCGAGTAACGCACACACCGGCAACTTCGCGACCTGCCCCAGGATATCCCAACACGCGACATCCACCGCGGACTTCACGTAAGGATGACTCTTGAGAGCCGCGTCCATCAAGCGGTTGAGCTTGCCAAGTTGGGTGGGGTCTGCGCCGATAAGTTTGGGGGCGAGTTCCGTAAGCCCTGCACGTACGCCGGCCGCATAAGCGGGCAAATACGCGGGGCCGAGCGGACAGACCTCACCGTACCCCGTGATGCCAGCGTCTGTCTCGACCGCTACCACGGTGCTGTCAAATACCGTGACGGACTTACCGCCGGACCACTTATAGCTGCCTTCGTGCAATGGCAGATCAACCTGCCACGCCGAAATGCGGTTGATACGCATTGGAAGCCCATCAACGGATTAATTCATGGATGACGTGACCATGCACGTCGGTCAGGCGGCGGTCGATGCCGTTATGCCGCACCGTGAGCTTTGTATGGTCGATGCCGAGCAGGTGAAGAATGGTTGCGTGGATATCGTATACTTCGGTGGGATGTTTGCGGTCGGCGGGCTTGTATCCGAAATCATCGCTCAATCCGTACGTAACGCCTCCCCGCACCCCACCGCCGGCCAGCCAGTTCGTGAAGCAGTATGGATTGTGGTCGCGACCCTTCCCACCTTGCGAACTCGGCATCCGGCCGAATTCCGTCGTCCAGAGGATGATCGTGTCTTCGAGCAAGCCGCGTCGTTTGAGGTCGGCGATCAGAGCCGCAGCACCGCGGGCCATGCCATATGCCAGCGGCCCGTGATCGCGTTTCACGTCTTCGTGTGAGTCCCAGTTCCGCCGAGGGAAGCCGTTGTCGTTTCCGCTCCAGATTTGCACGAACCGCACACCGCGTTCGAGCAATCGGCGGGCGACGAGACATTTGCGCCCAAAGTAGTCGGTTTCCTCGACGGGGTTGATTTCCTTGTCGAATGTACTCTTCCCGTGATCGAGGCCGTAGAGCTTGAGTGTCTGTTTGGTTTCCTTCGAGATGTCGAGTGCTTCCGGCGCGGCCAACTGCATCTTCGCAGCCAGTTCGTAGCTCTTGATGCGCGCATCCAGCCGCTCATCACCGGGCCGCATGGAGGCATGATCGCGATTGAGTTGCGTGAGTAGATTCAAGCCGGCCTTGTCGCTGTCGCGAGTGACGAACTTCGCCCGCTCGTCGGGAAACAGGTCATCGATCGGCGTTTTCGCCCCAGGATAAATAGCCGTCCCCTGGTGTTGGGCGGGCAGAAACGCACTGTCCCAGTTCTTGGTTCCATTCGATGCCAACCCACGATGATCGGGAAGCACCACGAAGGTCGGCAGGTTCTCATTCACGCTGCCCAGGCCATAGCTCACCCAGCAACCCATCCCTGGGAAGCCCGGCCGATTAAAGCCGGTGGATTGCAGAAGCGTGCCCTGGCTATGGACGCCCGTCTTGCCAATCAGGTTGTGAACAAACGCGATCTCATCCACAACCTCACCTAACGGCGCGACCGGTTCGCCGAGTTGCTTCCCGCATTTGCCATACGACTTGAACTCCCAGATGGGCTTGAGCCACGGTCCAAGCCCATTCTGAAACGCCTCGACGTGTTCGCCGAAGTTCGACGGCTCACCGTGACGCTTGACCAGTTCCGGTTTGAAATCGAACAGATCGACGTGACTGGCGCCGCCAGCCATGAACAATTGCACGACGCGCTTGGCCTTCGGCTTGTGATGGAGGCCACCATCAGCGCGCTTGGCCGGCGATTCCGCCAAGAGACGATCGCGGCTCAGCATGGCCGCGAGCGCAATGCCGCCAAGTCCACCGCCGGAATGGAACAGGAAGTCACGCCGATCCATCTCCTCTCCTCAATCTACGAAGACGAATTCGTTCAGATTCAAAATCACCCGGCAGGTATTAGCCAGGCCATATTCTTTCGCATATTCCACGAGCGCGTCGCGTTCCTTGGGAGTTGGGTCACGGCCAAGGGCGAGGCGAACCGCGACCGTCACGCGTTCGATTTCGGTGGAACCGAGCTTCTCGACGCGAGCCGCGAAGTGGTTCGCCATCACCACCGCCAACTTGTCGTTGAGAAGCGCGAGTGCCTGTTGCGGGGTCTGTGTTTGGTTGCGCTTGTCCACAGCCAGGGAGGGGTCCGCGCAATCGAGTGCGGCCATGAAGGGCTGTTGCTTCGACCGTACCACGAAGCGGTAGATCGCTCGGCGGTGCGATTTGGGGTCGTCGGGGTTATGGAGATCGTACTGGTAGTGCGGTGAGTGCTCCGGCTTTTCAATGACGAAGTCCTGAAAGCTCGGTCCTCCCATTGTGAGGTCGAGTTTCCCCGCGACTGCCAGAATGGAATCTCGCACGGCCTCGGCTTCGAGCTTGCGGCGATTCTGTCGCCAGAGGTAGCGGTTATCTCCGTCGATCCGGGCATTCGCTTCGTTTGATGACGACACCTGCCGATAGGTTGCACTCATCACGATGAACTTGTGTAGTTTCTTGAGGGACTGATGGGTGCGTAACTCTGCCGCGAGGTAGTCGAGCAACTCCGGATGGGTGGGGAGTTGGCCCATTTTGCCAAAGTCGTTTGGTGTATCGACGATTCCGCGGCCAAAGTGATACTGCCAGATGCGGTTGGCCATCACGCGCCACACCAGGGGATTATTCGCATCCGTTAGCCATTTCGCGAGCGCGGCTCGGCGGTCGCCTTCGGTGTGAGTTGGAGGAAGCGTGAACGCTTTTGGCCCGGGTATGGCCGCGAGCGCTCCGGGTTCGACCTCCTTGCCGGGCTTGGTCACGTCGCCGCGCGGAAGAATGTGGATCGGGCGCGGTTTGCCGCCGAACGGCCCGGTACCCGAGAATGCTCCACCACCCGTGTGAATTGCGCCAATGTACGCCACTCGACGCGAGCCAGCGAGTTTCACAATCTCGGCATCGGTGGCGGCAATCTCAGCGCGGAGGGCTGCGAGATCCGCAACGCCTTTTTCGCCAAGCGCGGACTTGAGCAAGGCGTCGCGTTGTGTCGTGAGTTTCACGAGTTCCGTGGCCGAGAGCTTTGGGCCTGATGCGGCGAGTCCATCCGTGAGGTTGCTCTTCCGCCAACGCACCGGTGCTTCGATGCTGTCGAGAGCGCTGACCGGTTTCCCGTAAGCGCGATTCTTGCCGGTCGCGTCAAATGCTTCGAGTTCCGCCAGCGCGAGAATGTAGTCGTTTTGCCGAGGGGCAAGTTTTGTTGCCGATACGCGGATGTACCGAGCCACTTTTCCTTCGGCCTTCACGCTGTACGGTGCCATGCCGGGGTTCGCGAAGTCTTGCTTTTCATCGGCAATGGTTGTCACACCGGTCTCGAAGGTCGCATCCGCTGAAATGTCGATCCTGAACTGAATGGGGAAGCCGAATCCCGCCCCGATGTTGTTGAAGTCATCGTGGCAGGGCTTCAGGACGATGCGATCGAGCTTCACGTTCTCGCCGAGATCGACTTGGACCCACTTTGTTGCGTCTTGCTTGGCGGAGATGCCGGAGTGGTAACCAAACTCCGGCGGTTTGGCTGCATTCGTCGGTCTTGCGGCATCCGCGAGTTGCTTTTCCAGAATGGAGAGATCAGGCCCGGCTTTCTGGCGTGCTTCCGCTTCGAGCTTCCGAATTTTTTCCAGTGCCGCCTTCTTCGCTGTCTCCAGTTGCAGTCGCTTGGCGGCAACTTTCGGGTCCGCGTCGTAGCCTTGATCGGTGCGGTCAATGGCCGCGAACACCGCGTGCAGCCGGTAGTAATCTTCTTGCGTGATGGGATCGAACTTGTGGTTGTGACACTGCGCGCAATGAACCGTCAGCCCCATGAAGGTGCCGATGGTGTTTGAGACGAAATCGTCGCGGTCGAGATGGCGAGCCACTTTCCCGTCGATCTTCGATTCCGGCACCTCGACATGGCCGATGAAGTCCCACGGTCCGGCCGCGAGGAAGCCAAGTGCTTCGATGCCGTCTAGCGTGCCGGGATACAGCACATCCCCCGCCACCTGCTCCGCGACGAACCGGCCATACGGCTTGTCTGTATTGAATGCACGAATGACATAGTCGCGGTAGGGCCAGGCGTTGGGTCGAGGTTTGTCCTTGTCGTATCCGTGCGTTTCGCCGAAGTGCACGACATCGAGCCAGTGGCGTGCCCAGCGTTCGCCGTAGTGTGGTGATGCGAGCAACCGATCGACGAGTTTTTCATAAGCGTTCGCGTCCTTGCTGTTGACGAACGCTTTTACTTCCTCGGGGGACGGAGGAAGGCCGATCAGGTCGAAGTACAGCCGCCGAATGAGCGTGCGGCGATCCGCTTCCGGCGAAGGCGTGAGTCCTTTGTCTTTCAGACTCGCGCGGATGAAATGGTCGATCGGATTGACGCCTGCGGGGACATGTGGCGTACCAATCGGTTTGAAACTCCACCAGTCCAGAGCAGTGGTCGTTGTGGAGCCATCCTCGGGCCACTTCGCTCCTTGCTCGATCCAGGTGCGGAGCGTGGCAATGTCGTTCGCGGCGAGCGGCTTCTTGGGCGGCATCCGCACATCGGGGTCGCTGTGCGAAATGAGCTCGATCAGTTTGCTCGCGGCGGGCTTACCACTCACGATGACCTTGCCGGAATCACCTCCCGCCAGCGCATCCGCTTTACGGTCGAGCCTCAGCCCGCTTTTCTGCTTGTCTGGCCCATGACATGACAGGCAGTGCTTGGCGAAGATGGGCTTCACGTCGCGGGCAAAGTCCACCGGGTTCGGCGGATCAGGCGATTCCGTTGGGGGAACCTCCCACAGGTTCCCCCCGACCCCCCCTCCCGCTTGTGGAGCGGTGGGAAGGAGAAGCAGGATCGCAAGTAGCGTGAGCTGTAGACTCAGGCGGGACAACATGCACACACTCCGGGTGGTTCATTCCAGAGTACCCAATCCATCGCGAGCTGTGTTGAAATCCTCGAGTCGGTTGTCGCAGGGTTTCTTTTTTCAAGTCGTTTCTCAGTGATCGCGACAACCTCGACCGAGGGTTTCAACACAGTTTCCTTCGCGACCTGCCATCATTCGATTCCGAGCGACGCCAGCGTGTCGCGTGCGATCATCACTTCGATCTTCTCTTCATTCAGCCGGGGTAGGGAAGTGCCATCGAGCATTTTGTTGAGACTGCGGAGGCCATCGAGCGTTGCGTTCACTGTGGTGAAGGGGTAATCAGTGCCGAAGAACAACTTGTCCCACACGCCATATTCCTGCACCAGCATGAGGCTGTGATAGAACTGGAACGGTCGGTAGTGTAGCGCGCTGATATCCGCGAAGACATTCGGGTGCTTGCGAATGACCACCACGCACTCGCCTTCGTAGGGATGCCCGAGGTGCGCGAGGATCAGCTTCACGTCCGGATGGCGGATGGCAACGGTATCGAGATGTCGCGGAAGTGTATATTCGAGCGGAGCCTGGCTCACGAACGTGGTGCCGGTGTGGAGCAGTACGGGGAGGCGGTGTTTCGCGGCGTAGTGCCAGAGTGGTTCGAGCCGCTCATCGGCGGGATTGAAGCCAGCATACATCGGCAGAAGTTTGATTCCGCGCAGGCCAAGCACTTCGTGCCCGTCCCGCATTTCTTTCTCCCAACCCGGCTGCGTTGGATCAACGGACAGAAACCCGATGAGTGTGTCGGCGTGCGCTGACACGTATTCGGCAATCCGGCGATCATCCACCCAAACGCCCGAGAGCTTCGCCTTGCCGCCGAACACCACTGTTCGCACCGGCACGCGACACGCCGCGCGATAATCTTCGTAACGCACGGTGAGATCGACCTCAATGCCCGCCCGCGCGCGTTTGGCCTGTGCACGGAAGTCGGCGGTGAAGTCGCACGGGTATTCCCAGAAGTGACTGTGAACGTCAATCACCACGTTTCGGCCTCCTTCGGCCCATCATCCTCATCGGGAAGAGGATGGAAGCGATATAGCCACCACGCCACGGCATTCGCCAACAGCACGCAAACATACACGTCAAAAAGGGGATCCCACGCCGCTCGGCCACTCAGTCCGTGCGATTTCTGCCAGTCCACAAACACACCGACGAACCCCTGCGAGGCCATCGCTCCAAACACACCGATTCCATTCGTAAGGCCAAAGAGCGCACCCACGTGCTTTCCCGATTGCGGAATGATCACCGACCACCAGTTGGGCAATGTGAAATGCATCACACAGAACGAAGCTCCCCAGAGGATCGCGAGCGACAGCGCGTCGTCTTGCCGGATGCCCAGGAACAAACATCCGGCGGAGATGAGATAACACACGACTCCGAGATACCGACGGGCGCGGAGAGGATTCGACAGCCGCGAGAAGTAGTCGGCCAACCCGCCGCCGAGCAACATCCCCACCGCGGAACCAGCCATCACAAGCGATGTGAGATTCCCCGCCTCGATGTTCTCCACTCCGCGCGATGCATTGAGATACTTTTGAAACCACGAATAGAAGAAGTAGGTGTAAAACGCGCCCAGCACCATGATCAGACTCAGGATGATGACTCCAGGGTTGGTGACCACCGCACCCCACGGAACCGGGCCAGGATCAGCGGCTTGTGGAGGAAGGTCGGAATGAATCTGCTTCAGCTCCTCGTCATTCACGCTTGCGTGCTTGGCTGGGTCGTCGCGGAACCACAGCCAGAAGCCGACCGCCCACACGATCCCAAGCGATCCATAAACGAAGAACGCCACACGCCAACCCGCTGCCTGAATCAGGTACGCGGTGGCTGCCGGTGCAGCCACACCACCGAACTGAGCAAACGATAGCATCACGCCTTGCACACGGCCGCGCTCGCTAATGGCGAACCAACGAGACATCACCTTCGCGGCGTTGGGGAAGGCGCCCGCTTCCGCCGCGCCGAAAAGGAACCGCACCAGTACAAGAGTGATGAGCCCCGTTGCGACGCCGGTGAGTGCAGTGAACACGCTCCACGCGAACACAATCTGAGAGAGCACCCGGCGCGGCCCGCGTGTATCGCCCCACCGCCCCACCGGCACCGCGAACAGGCCATAGGCGAGCGTGAACGACATCATCACAAGGCTCATCTCGGAATTCGACAGACTCAACTCGTTCTGGATCGGCACGACCGCTTGCCCCATACAAATGCGGTCGAGGTACAAAATGCCGGACAGCCCGCACAACCACGCTGCGGTGATAAACCGCGCTCGGGTCGGTGTGAGAGGAGGGTCTTCGAGTTGAGATGACGACATTGGCAGCGTCGCGTGGATGGACGGAACTGCTCCAGTGTAACGGGGAATCGGTGGAAGGGGTCGTCGAAATACATGTTTCGTAACCCTGGTGATCTGCCTCCTGTGTTCGTCGTCCTGATACACGGTCCGTTTGATTGTGTCTGGTTTTCAACGAGCCGCGACCGCCGAGTAGTTTGAAGGTGTTGCCTTGGGTGGTTTTCAGCCCCGGCAGGGGCGTCCGACGTTAGCCCAGGGTGAAGCGTTAGCGCAACCCTGGGACAACGCACGACAGGAGCATGGAGCCCCGGCAGGGGCGAGAGAATCTTGGAGGCAACCGCATGAATGGGTGTTTCTGTCGCCCCTAGCGGGGCTTGTGGATACGTTGGGTCGTCTTCCCAGGGTTACGCTGGCCTTCGGCTGCGCTTCACCCTGGGCTAACATCGGACGCCCCTGCCGGGGCTAAAAACAACTGAACACCACACACCTTGAAACTACTCGCAAGGGAGCGGCTCGTTCAGAATGCGACAATCTCAACCGCATTGTGTATCAGACAGCAGAGCGTGTTGACTACACTCTCGCGCCGTTCTTCGAGCGGGCATCACTTTGCAGCCGCCTCTTCGCCACAACCTGATTTCGGGTTCGGTTAGTTGAACTGGTTGACCGGGGGCGAAATAGACTCGAAAACGGTCGTGTGAAATTCACGCCGTTTTTGATTTACGCGTGGATCGTGTGGTCGTCGTAGTACCCTTCAAGCCTCCGCTTCTGGCGCACCGCGTCTTCCTCTTGGCGGAGGCAGATTAGGATCTCATCGGACGTTATTCCAAACTGGGCGAGTTCCTGAAGTGCGACTTGGGCTGATTCTTTCTCGCTCCACCAACTGCAATACACATCGTAGCCGACGCGATCGATGATGATCCCGTAAATTTCCATTCCCTCCCAGCCCAGCGTTTGTACGACACGACTGATCTCCTCCATCCGGTTGATGTGCTGACGAGGGAGGAGCGTGCAAAACAGTGTCAGTTTCATTGTTTCTGCTACACCCAAGCTGCCAAATTTGCCAAACCTGATTTGCTACAAGTCAAACGTCAAATACCAAAGTCTAGACGGATAACAAACTGTTTCAAATGGGCCGCACGTGCATGTGTCCCGCCGTTGGCGGTAGACTGCCAGTTGTACAGGGATTGCCCTTGAAGGATATTGAATTATTGTATATCATGAAACGGTGACCACTATCGCACGCCAACCGAAACACTCAAACGGTTTTGGGCTGGCACCCGGAGAGGGTTTGCGCCTCACCAGCCTTCAGGATAACCTTCATTCCTGTTCCGTTTAATACTGTCAGGTATCGCGGTCGGATGGTCTTTCACGCTGGCGGTCTTTTTGACCCCACCCCGCTCGCTGCGCTCCCCCTCCCTCTGAATGTGGGCGGGGCAAAAGACAGAAGAACCTCTGGCAGGCGTGTTGTTGTGTTGAGAGCCAGCTCTCCTTGTGAAGAAGAGCCCGGTCCTGGCACAAGCCCGGATGACCAAAGCATTCTTCCAGTTAGCGGCGCACCCAGCCCCGTAGACCGCGGAAAACGGCTCGAAAACCGGACATTAGACGACACCGGACGACAGCCAGAAAAACGGCTGGAAAACAGGAGTGCAGGAAAGCCGGTAACCACTGACAATTTACTGACAAATTCTGCCACATTGAGCGATGAGTCGCCACAAGAGAGTTACCACAAGAAGAGCCAAGAACCGCTGGTTTTAGCGTTTCTTTGGAGTCTGCCATCTGCCGGATTGCGGAAGGTCGAATATGGCAAGAAGGCCGGCAACCTGACAATTTGCAGACAAATTCTGCCACAGTCAGCGATGAGTCCCCACAAGAGTTACCACAACAAGAGCCAAGAACCGCTGGCCTTGGCGTGGGGCCACCAGACGCAACCAGCAAAAAGCTCGAAAACCGGAAACCAGAGGAAACCGGAGGAAGATCCGCTGGGTGCAACACGACCGAGCAGAACGGACAGACCTGAACCGCCAAACGGGGCAATCGCGCAAGTGTAACAGAACCGACGATGGTCTAGGCGGCGTCAGAGCGATATCAAACGGGTGGTAGCATACGTGTAATAGCACTGGCTCCGTCGTCAAAACAGCGACCGCTGCACGTTCTTCTTGACCTACGGCAAGATTGACGGCCGCGGCGGTTGAGGCGGATTGTCCAGCAAGCGGAGGTTGCGGCGGAGCCGATTTCGCACCGGTAACGTCCGGTCATGCACCAGACGATCCGCCCTTACGGGAATGGCTCTTCCTCTTCAACGTATCGATCGAGAGGTGGAACCCAGAGTTCCTGAGTTCGCTGGGCATATTCCGCGTTGGCTGTTGGTGAGTCGATTCGCCGCAGATCCGCAGTGATCCACAACCTCTCACTCGTGGCCAATAGCGGAGCAAAGGAGTCGTCCGGGAAATCGTACCCGTGCAACTCCAGGCATCCCAGATTGGGTAACCCCGATGCGAGCGCCGCACTCGCTTCCGCCGTCATGCGGAAGATCTGCGGATCGAAATGATGAAGAAGTCGCTGCCAGGGCCCATAAGGATGCTCGAACAGCCGTAGTCGGTTCACGCGCGACAGATAGGGTGATCCGCCCAATGTTTTCATTCCGCGCACGGAGACGTAATTATTTGCCAGTTCCAGGTTGCGCAACTTCGCGAAATGCGGCGACCGGGCGACGGCCTCCGCGACCGCGTCGGTACCCTGAACCCAGATTAAGCGCAGGTCGGTCAGGTTGGTGAGATGCGTTGCGCTGACGAGATGGTCAGCAAGGCCCGGCCCGAGAGCGAAATTTCCCGATAGCTCCAGCGTTCGCAGTCCCGCGAGTGCCTGACACCGGAAGAGCTCAGCAGCTTGGTCCGGTCCCAGCATTCCGCCGAAAATGGATAACCGCGTCAGGTTAGCCAGCGGCTTGGCGGCCAAAAGCGCTGGGAGTTGCCCGCGGTTCATCTCGATGTACTCGAACCGTAGATCGCGGAGTTTCCCCCACGAATCGGCCGCAGCGAATGCTTCGATTCCGTAATCCTGCGATCCGAGTTGGTAACTGAAGAAACCTCCTTCGCCCGTTTCCGAAATGCCATTATGCAGCCAGAGTGTGTGAATGCCGCTGTGGGGAAGCCCCTCCGCAACTCGCGTCAATAACTCAGGGTTGGATCGAATGCCGACGTTCAGTTCTTCCAACCGCTGCCAGTGTCCGGAATGCGCCAGGGCGTACAATCCGGCGAGGCTCATCGCCCAAGTACCGTGTGGTCCCTTGTGAGCACGAAATGCCCGAATCGGCAGTTTGGGATGTTTCGCCAGAATACCGATGGCATCGTCCGCCGTTAATCCGCCATTGAAGTGGAGCGATTCGACGTGTTGCAGAGCGGGCAGAGAGAGGAGTTGATCGAGAACTTCAGGCGTACACGCAGGACAGAACATCGTGAGTTTACGAATGCGGCGCAGGTGCGGAGAGGAGAATAGCTGGATGAGTTGCTCGGCGGGAGTCATCTCGCTGTTCATGTCGCTGATACCGATGGCATCGATACCTTCCAGCGCCGACAGCTCCGCCAACTTTGCACCAAGACCGTCAGCGTCGCCCATGTTGGTGATCCACAGCTCCCGGATGGGTGCAAGGCTCACCACCTCTGACAACTGTTCGGCAAGTGCCGCTGCCGGAGCGCCCAGAAACTCCGCAAATCCACGGCGAAACCGAGCGGTTCGCAGAATCGGCGGACCGGCGGTCCAGGCAACCCCGTGTTTGGCAAGAAGTCGGAGTTCTTTCGCGTGCAGAACGCTCTGCCGGTCATCGTCCGGCGAGAGGTGGGTCTGTTCGATCTGGGCGCGAACAAATTCGCTGCGATCCCCTTCGCCCTGTTCCGCGAGCCAGTCGGCGAACGCCAGACGTGGGGTATCCTCATCGGAATTGGCGCGAATTGCGTTCAGAAATGCGGTATGTTGCGACATGATCCTCACTCATGAGACATGAACTTGCTTGATGAAGATATCCACTTCGCTCGTCACGAACAATGCTCGCGCCAAACGTCTTTTCCTTGGGTAAGATGAGTCTCGACCCATAACATCTCGGAGAACCCCATGACCCCTCTTCAGTCACTCGTCGCCACCGGTACGAAGCTCTGGCTCGATTCCGTTGACCCCGTCGAGATCAAGACCAACCGGGCCAATGGGGCCACTGGCGCGACCTCGAACCCCATCATCATTGCCGACCTGCTCTCAACCGGCCGTTTCGACTCCGACATCCAGACACTTCTCAAGGCCGGGCACGACGACGAATCGATCGCCTGGTCGATGACCGACAAACTCGTGAAGGAAGCACAGGAAGTGTTCCTCCCGGTGTGGGCCGAAACGAAGGGAAACGACGGCTGGGTGAGCTTCGAGCTCGATCCGCTGTTGGAAGACGTGAACAACACCATGCCGGTTGCGGAACGCAGCAAGAAGTACATCGAACTCGGCAAGAAGTGGGCCGCCGGGCACAAGAACCGCATGATCAAGGTTCCCTCCACGCCGGGTGGCCTGGGCGCGCTCGAAGAACTCGTGGCAGCGGGTGTGTGCGTGAACGTCACGCTGATCTTCAGCGAGCGGCAATACAAGATCGCACGCGACTCCACCTGGCGCGGAATGCAGCGCCTCGCGGACAAGTCGAAGGTGAAGACCGTTTACAGCATCTTCGTCAGCCGGCTGGACGTGTACACCGAGAAGGCCGTGCCGAGCCTGATCCCCGCGGCTCAGGGGCAAGTCGGCATCGTGAACGCCAAGCGAATTTGGAAGCTGAATAAAGACTTCTGGGCCGACAAGGGGCTGCCGCTTCAACAGGAGATGATCTTCGCCAGCACCGGCACCAAGAAGAAGGAAGACGTGGCGTGGAAGTATGTCGCAGCATTCGCCGGCAGCGATATCGAGACGAACCCGCCAGCCACGAACAAGGCTGTGCAGGAGAGCGGCCAGATGTTCACGAAGCAGGTGGATAAACTTCCGCCGGCCGATGTGCTCGCTGACATTGATGCAAAAGTGGACGTTCAGAAGCTGGAAGAAACGCTGATGACCGAGGGGCTGGCGAAGTTCGCCGATCCGCAGAAGGCACTCATCAAGCTCATCGCCCAGAAGCGAGCAGCGCTGAAGTAGCGATCGTATCGCGAACGACGCGGCGTCGACCGCCGAACTCAACTCGGCGGGTTTACGCCGCGCCGTTCGCCATTCAAGCTACTACTTAGCCTTCACATCGTAGCAGTACAGGATCTCACGTTCGCGGACGTAGAACTTGCCATCGACGACAACTGGGTGCGCCCAGGTGTTCTGCTTCCCGTTGGGCACCTTGAAGGCACTGATCTCGACATACTTGTCCGTGTTCGCATCCACGAGCGCCACCCAGCCGTCCGAATAGCGGATGTAGAGTTTGCCATCGGCATAGGTCAACGACGCAGAACCGTGGCCTTCGCCAACTCCCTTTCGCGTCCAGAGGATCTTGCCCGTCTTGAAGTCCGCACACCACGGGTCGCCGTTCGAGTCCTTATCGCCGAACAGCTTGTCACCCACCAGAATCACGCCTCCGTGTTTGTTGTTGAGTTCCTTCTTCCAGTACACCTCTTCCACCGTGAAGTCGCTGCCGTCCTTCGTGATCTTCAACAGTGCTGCGCCGCGGCCATACCCCGCGGATGCGAAAACGTAATCGTCGCGGATGATCGGTGTGGGGATATTCGCAGTGTTATGGCCGAAGCGGTCATTTGCTGTGCCGTAACGCCACAGCATCTTGCCGTCCTTTGCGTCGAATGACACCAGGCCGTTAGCCATCAGCGTCACATACTGCTTCACGCCGCCGAAGTTCGCGATGACAACTGACGCATAGCCGGCAGTGTCGCCCTTGGGCACGATACCAGACCAGACCGGCGCACCGCTCTTCTTGTCCAGTGCCACCATCGTGGCTTTATCTCCACCGGGGGTCACGATCAGATGATCGCCATCAATCAGCGGCGACTCGGTGTAGTTCCACCCGCCCGACCGGCCGCCAAAGTCCTTGGGCAGGTTCTTGCGCCACACTTCCTTCCCATCCTTTGCAGTGGCGCAGACAAGATCACCGAACTGACCGAGCGCGTAAACGTGTTCGCCATCGGTTGCGGGCGTGCAGCGCGGGCCCTCGTAGTTTCCGCCGTTCTTGCCGATCTTCAAGTCCCACACCTTGTCGCCGGTCTTGCGGTCAATGGCAAAGAGGAAGCATTCTTTCCCCACATCGCCCATCGTGAAGATTCGGTTACCCATCACGGAAACGCTGGAGAAGCCGATGCCGATGCCTTCCGTCTTCCAGGCGAGCGGCGGACCTTTGTCGGGCCACGCCTTCAGTAATCCGGTGTCCTTTGAGATGCCGCTACGGTCGGCACCGCGGAACATGGGCCACTCTGCTTCGGCAGCGGTGACTGTGGCAGCCGCTCCGAAGACGAGCAAACAGAGAGCAGTCAGAACACGACGCATGACAGGCTCCTTACACATGAACCCGGTGAGGCTGTCGCATTGAACGAGCCGCGTCTCTGGAGGAGCTGAGAACCCCGGCAAGCGGTGTTCTCAGCTCCTGCAAGGGAGCGGATAGCGATTCCCGCTCCCTTGCGGTCGCGGCTCGTTCGGCATGCGACATTACCACCAGATTCATGTATTCGCTGGGGTGGGAGAAACGTGGACGGGGTGAAGCGCGTTCTGTGGGGCAGGCCAATTCCATGGGGCCAGCCTCACCGGCCAACCCCACGGGGAACTATTGGTGATGTAAGAAGTGTACCGTCAGTTGGTGTCCGCGTCGAGCCAGCGGGTGATATCGAGCCGTGAGTGAGGGGAACACTGGTTGCTTTCCGGTAGCGTGTTATAAGCGGCCGCGGCCGCTGGGCCGAGGTGCGGCAGCGCCGCCAGCGGCACGCCGGGCCACTCGCGGTAGATCGTCAGGTCGTCGCGGCTGTCCACCACGGGCAAGCCGGCAATGGGGATGGCGCGTCGAGCCAGTTCGCGGAGCGCTTCGCCCGATTGTCCTCCAGGGCAAGCCAGCACAGCGAGTTCAGAAGCCGCCCACGGGCCGTTGCCAATCCACGCCGGCTCCGCTTCCTGATACGCCTGTTCGATCGCGCGCTCCGCCTGCTGCGGAGTGCGGAATCGTTCCGCGAACATCGTCGCCAGCCCGACTTCGCCAAGCCGCGTATCCAGGTAAGCACGTGCTTCCTCAAACACGACATTGACGACGCCCTCGACTCCGGCAGTCGAGTTCAAACAAACCTGCAGCAGTCCACCGGCTTCCGGTTCCAGCACTCCTTGCACTCGCCGATCGATCTCGATCATGTCAGCGTCGGTCAGAACTTTGAGGAATCGCTCCACCGCGTCGCCAATGGTCGCACAACCGGGCGGCATGAGCTGGCGGAGCGACACAGGCACGTCGAGCGGTTCCGCGGCCGCATGAGCAGCCGCGATACTGGCCATTCGTTGGCGTGCGGAAGACACGTCCGCGAGCTGGGCAACCAGCGACTCACGCACGGTCTGGTAAACAACGACCAGTTGGCGGAACGTGAGCGCCTGGAATCGCGCTCGCGGGTATTGCCGCAGGGCCTCGGTCATTTCGGCGGCGGTGGGCTTGCGCATTCCCTTCTGGAAGTGGGCGTATTGCGTGAGGCACTCGTAACCCGTCAGCGCGCGGGCATCGAGTTCGACCGCCGATTGCAGAAAACGTTCGATGAGCCGATCGGCGGTAACGAGGAACTGGCGGTACAACTCCTCCGTCCCGGCCAGGCGGTACTGCGGATCATCGACGAGGACGGGAATGAGGTTTCGCAGGTCGAGAACGAATGAAGCACCGGTTTCGCTCGCGGTCTTCGCCATCGCCTCTTCCACCGGAGTCGGCGGTCGTTTGATGGACGAGGCCGGCGGACCGAAGAGCTTGTTGAGCGTATCGAGTGCGAGAGCGACTTGCGCGGGTTCCGGCAAACGAGCAAGCCATCCGCGCGGGACGAGCGGTTCGGTCATCAGCCCCAGGAGTTCGTCCACCTTTCCACCGGCAGCGAGATCGGCAGAGCGGTGCAGTTTTCCAAGAACCGTGTCCGGCTCGAAGCCAAGTTGCGTCCAGCGGGCCGTGGCCACGCCGGGCATCACGTCGCGAAAGCGTTTCGCATCCGGTGCGGCCCAGCGTTGGAGGAGGTTGCGGCCAACAAAGATCGCTGTGCGGCCAACGACCTCGGTTCGCGGCCAGTCGAAGGCTGCCAGCCCGAACGCGGCGACCGTTACGGCTCGTGGCGGCGGAATGCCTTCTTCGGCATCGCGCGCCGCACGAATGTCTCGTGTCGTGTCGGCGGTTCGGCCCACCGTCGTGAACAAGTCAAGCCGAATGCGGTCGGCGGCATCACCGTAGGGCTTGAGCGCGACACTCGCAGCAGTGGGATCGGGGGTGCGTTGGGCGGCGGTGTGGATAATGCGCGAACCGGGCTTGTTCACTGTTCCGGAGCCAATGGGACGTGGCCGACCCACCGGCGCGGGGATGGTTGCGGGAGTGCGGCGCGGTGAGCCGACACCGGCCCCAGGTTGCGGAGGAACAAGGCCCGCAGCCGAACCGGGCAGGAGGTAGCAGCGAGTGAACGGTGCTTCTTTATCCTTCACGGAACCGAGGCGCTCGTCGTAATGCGCGGTGAATACCGTGTCCGGCCGACTGTAGTGGTTCAGTTCGGTAAGTGCCGCGTAGGTGTTGCCGAGCATGTGCGGCGGAGTCAGCGTGGCGTCTGCGGAGGGGAGCATGAACAACCCCACCACGTCAGGCATGTCGTAGCCCATCCGCTTCAACCGATTGCGCACCGAGTAAGCGAGATCGAGGAACATCCCCCCGGCAGTCCCGCCAGCGAGACTGCCGACGATGTAGATTCGCGGCCGGTTGGTCTTTCGCTGGAGACTGGTCCGCGCTTCGGTGAGGACCATAGCATCGGGGGCGACCGCGGTTTCAATTTCCGCCTGCACTTTGCCCATCAGTGAGCGATAGTGGTCGAGGAACGCCAGCCGGCCGAACAATCGCAGGCCCAAAGTCATCGGTGTTCGCGGAAGGCGATAGAGTAACTGCGGATCGAACCAGCCTTCGGTGAGATTGCGGCCGTTGAATCGCGGTTTCAGATAGTGGCCGGCGCGGTTCAGCTTCGCGGAGAACACCTCGTCGGTGGAAAGCGCCGCCAGTCGGTCGAGCGGTCGCTCGCGGCCCGCGTCTTCCAGTGCTTCCGGATCCGTGTCGATGAACAGTGTCCGGATGGCCGGAGTCATGCTCGCTGGGCCGAATCGCTCGGAGAGATCGAACCGCAGCCGTTGGAGAACACGCAGCCCAGCCTGGCCAAGTCCGATGATCAGAGCCGGTTGAAGTGGACCAGGGCCGGTCAGTTCGGGCGGGGCCGGGGTGAAGATGGGGCCGAAGTGCTCCGCCATGCGCAGAGGAGTATCCTCGGAAGCTTGCGGCAGCGGCGATGACGCGACACCCACCGAACCAGGATCGGAAGTAGCGGTGCTCACTCGCGTCGGCGTTTCGACATCAGCGCCGGAAACGACCAACCGGGCGTGGGAACCAGAGGAACTGTTTCCTCCGGTCAGCGCACGGACGAACGCCGAGACACTCGGCCAGCGATCTTCCGGCCGCTTCGATAGCGCGCGCAGGAGCGCCGGCCGATCGCCCGCCGGGCTGGGATCGAGGTTCGGCGACATGTTCAGGTGTTGCATGAGCAACTGGTTCATGCTGCTGCCGTCGAAGGGCCGAACGCCGGTCAACAATTCCTGGTAGACGCACGCCAGACTGTATTGATCGCAGAAGCGGGTAATGATGCCGTCGAAGGTCTCGGGTGCCGCGTAGACCGGCGTAATGCCGCCGGTGACCTGCGCGATCAGCCCCTGCAAGTCCTTCACCTGTCCAAAGTCCGCCACCTTCACGTGGTTATGGAGCATGAACAGGTTTTGCGGCTTGATATCGAGGTGCTGAAGCTGGAACTGATCGTTGAACAGGTCCAGAACCTCGGCGGACTCTGCCATGTATTGCAGCAGTTCGTCGCGGGGAATACCGGGGAGCCGCTGATCGCGGCAGGCGCGGAAGCGATCCCAGAGGTTGCAGTCGGCCAGCTCCATGACGATCATGAGCCGGCCGTCGACGATGTCGTAGCGGTCGAGGGCAAGCAGATAGGGGTGGCGAACTTGCTTGACGCGTTTGAGAGCTTTCAGTTCCTGTTCGGCGTAGCGAACGAGATCATTGTCTTTGGAGCGCAGGTCGCCGTGAATGATTTTGACGGCTTTGAAGATGCCGCCGGGCGCCTCGCACTTCCAAACTTCACCGAAGCCACCAGACCCAAGGCGGTCGAGGAGTCGGTAACCGGGGATGGGTTCGGCCTGAACATCAAAGCGGACGGACATCGGACGGCCCCGTCGCGTGAGGGGAGCGTGTGGGTACGTAGTGGTGAAGCCTAGAACACATTTTCTGGCCGGGTCTGAAGAACTTGTGGTGGTGGGAAAACAGTGTATTTCTGAGGGTCCGCCGGAATACCCCCGATTTCTGCTCCAGTTGCGAACGATTCCCCAACGAGGGGGTTATCCAAGCCTGTCGCCATGCCTGTGCGGCGACAGGGAAGTGTGCTAGAATACAGCGATACACTCAACCACCGTTGCGAACCGCGGGCACACCTTCACTGTGCCCATTGCTACTGGTGCGTACTCTCCGTCCACACAGGAACCCTGCTGGTTCCGCAGGGCCCTGTTCGTTCGTGACCGCCACGCCTCCCCCCTCTCCAGTGGCAAGGTTACCCTGTCGATTTTGGCGGTAGATTTGGGCACCGGATTTGAGCTCAAGGAAATGCTTGGACCACAAGGACCCAAATCTCCGACGCCAAATCGACAGGACGTGCCGCGGTTACCCTTGTCCGCCCGTCCACGGTTCGGGTAGCCTGCTGCCTTTCCGAAACCCACCCCCGCCGAGACCTTCATGCTCATCCCACTCGCCCGCAAGTGCTTCCGTGTGCCGCGGCGCACGTTCCTGCAGGTCGGCGGATTGGCGCTCGGCGGTCTCGCGCTGCCGCAACTGCTTCGCGCCGAACAGCAGTCTGACACGCACAGGCCACACAAGTCCGTCATCATGGTCTTCCTGCCCGGCGGACCACCGCACCAGGACATGATCGACCTCAAACCGGATGCGCCGGCCAACATTCGTGGCGAGTTCAACCCGATTCGCACCAATGTACCCGGCCTCAACATCTGCGAGCATCTGCCGCGGTTGGCGCGAATGATGGACAAGTTCGCGGTGATCCGCTCGCTGGTCGGCTCGGACGGGTTCCACGTCTCCCACCAGTGCGTCACTGGCCGCAGTATGGTGAACCAGCCCACCGACGGGTGGCCGTCGCTCGGTTCGGCGATCGCAAAGGTGCGGGGCGCAGTGGATGGGTCCATACCGCCGTTCGTCGGGCTGGCGCCGAAGATGAAGGCCACGGACTGGGCAAACCCCGGCCAGCCGGGGTTCCTCGGTCGGGCGTTCGCGCCAATCACGCCGAACGCCGACGGCCTGGCAGACATGGCGTTGCGGGGCGTTACGGTCGAGGAGTTTGGCGAGCGCAAGCAGCTCATGCAGAAGTTCGACACCCTCCGCCGCGATCTCGACGCAACCGGCGCAATCGAAGGGGCGGACGTGGCTACCCGACGTGCGCTGGACATTCTCACGTCCGCCAAGCTCCCCGATGCCCTCGACCTGACGAAGGAAGACCCACGGCTGCGCGACCGCTACGGGCGCGGTTCGTCCAAGCTGGTCGGCGACGGCGCCCCGCTTTTGAACGATTACTTCCTCGCGGCACGACGGCTGGTCGAAGCCGGGGTTCGGGTGGTCACGCTCGCCTACGGCTGCTGGGACTGGCACGGCCGCCCACACGGCACAATCTTTGAGAACGCCCGCCACCACCTGCCAATGCTCGATCGCGGTCTCTCGGCGCTCGTCGAAGACCTCCACGAGCGTGGGCTGGACAAGGACGTATCGGTCGTGGTGTGGGGCGAGTTCGGGCGCAATCCGCAGATCAACAAGGACGCTGGCCGCGACCACTGGCCGGGGGTCGCATGCGCGATACTTGCAGGTGGCGGGATGAGGACCGGGCAGGCGATCGGCGCCACCGATCGGCTCGCCGGTCGCGTGACAGACCGCCCCGTTCACTTCCAGGAAGTGTTCGCCACCCTCTACCACAATCTCGGCATCGACCTCACCACCACCGTGAAGGACAACTCCGGCCGGCCGCACTCCCTCGTCGATGCCGACAAAAAGCCGATCCGCGAACTCGTCTAAGGCCGGACCGGGTGCAGCGCACACGGACGCCGACCGAGCAACGGCAAATAAACTATATACATGCCCGGGTCGAGCACAGCGCGGGCGCGTCTGAGGTCGCGCCGGGCTCGTGAGTTCGAATCAATAAGGGTGCGCGCGAATGGATGCAGACGGCTTGTTTCACGCAATGGATATCCGCGTCGCCATTGGCGACTTGGTAGATGGCCAGACCGTCGACTTGGCGCTCTTGCCGTCTATACGAGCCGCGATCACGGGGGGCTGTCCGACTGCTGATCGCGGAGAGCAAGTGTTTGTTGTTGGTGTGATGCAAGCTGTGCTCTTCAACGTGGACACGGCTGAACTGATCTGGCCTCGCGAGCCCGAGCACCCGCTCTATGACGCCAATGACGGGTTGCTCCGGGTTGTGACGGATCCCCAACTCTGGAAACGAGCGTGTGGGTATTGGGATGCAGTCCACCCACGAGAGTGGACTGCCTTCATTTGACGGATCGCCGTGCCCCTTGCAGATCGCCTCGGTTTCGTCGGCGCCTGGCGATAAGTAAGAGAACTTCGGCAAAAGATCACTTTTACTCCAGGCGAATGTCGTGATCCTCGACCCCTTCCCCCAAATTGAGTTGGATCCCCGATTGTTTGGGGTCGGCGAACTTGGCCGGGACAGAGATGGGCTGCGGGTTCTTGCTTCCGGGCTTCCAGAAGTGGTCTTCCGCGGGGCGGACAGAGGTGTTGACCGTGACCGTGACCGGCCCCACGGGAACTCCCGCGAAGGAGTAGTGCCCTTCCCGGTCGATCATCGCGCTGGCCTGGCCGACTTTATTGGACGGATCGCGGCTGATGAACCGGATCTGTCCGCCATTGAGTGGTCGGCCCTTGTACGTTACCGTTCCGCGGACGGCACCAGTCGGCATGACCTCCGCCGAATTGCCCATCCGCAAGAAAATGTTCCCCACCACCAGCACGGCCAGCAGGATAGCCCCGTAAATCAACCGGCGGCGGGTTGGGCTTTCGGCTGCGTTATTCTTCGCGCTCATTTGTTTGTTCCTCCGTTACCAGTTGCCGATGACGTTGCCGTCATCCGGAAGAACAACGTTCTGCCACGTATTGTTGTCCAGCGACCCGCTCACAGTCCGGACCGATCCGTCTCCAAGCAGGGCGTTCATCGCCGTTCCGTGCAGAGCTTGCGGGGCGTCCGTGTTGCACGGTATGCCCGGCGGCAGACTGAACTGCGGTAGGTTGTACGGTCCCGCGTCCCAGGCGTAGGTCGCCGCGTTGGTCGGCTGAATGCCCGTGGCCTCCCAGGCATTGCGGTTGTCGCCGTTGCCGCACATCTGGGCCCGTTCGACCACAAACAGCGTGTTCGACGTGCCGTCCGGAAAGCTCGCCCCGAGATTGGCCCGGCGATTGTAACGCGGCCAGTTGCTCCAGTAGAACTGCATCTGCCCGAACGCCTGAATGTTCGGAGCGTAATTGATGACTGCGATCCACCACCCCGGCCAGGTGAAGCTCTGAACCGTGCCCGGCGTGCCATTGGTGTCGGACGGGCACAGGTAGACCGATGGAGGCGTGATGTTGTCGTTCCCGTTCGTCATCGTCGAGTTGCTGATCGACTGGTGCAGAGGGCCCTGCTCGACGAACGGCAACAGGTGGTACCAGAAAGACGCGATGGTGGCCGGAGCGACGGTCGAGGTTGTGTCCTGGCTCCCGCCCGGAGGGTAAGCAGCATTAACGCCATTTGGCAGAGGAGGAACGCTGCCGACCCAGGGCAGAACGTTGTAGGTGTCGTTGGTTTGGTGAATCGCGATACCGATCTGCTTGAGGTTATTGGCACACTTGGCGCGAGCTGCCGCCGCGCGAACCTTCTGGACCGCAGGTAAGAGCATTCCGACCAGGACAGCGATAATCGCGATCACCACCAGCAGTTCAATGAGGGTAAAGCCCCGGCCAGCGGGGGAACGAACGAGCTTCGTCATTGCAATGCGGATCCTTGAACGAGGAGGCGACGCCGGGAACAGTCCCGGTGATGAGGTAGGCGAAGGCGAGAGAGTAAGGCGGGACGACGGGAATAATACAACCACCCGGGCGGAGTGGGAATCGATTCATCCCATGATTCACCGAAGCTTCAACAATCGATCTTTCTTATCGCACAACTCTCCACAAATCCATTAGCATCTATCGATGTTACGATTGTAAACCGGATTATTGACGTGGGACCACGAGAGCTAGAGCCTGTTATGAACCTAAGTCCTTGCCGGGACATCTAATGGGGTATGGAAACTCGAAAATCGTACCCGAGCGATGTAACGGATGAAGAGTGGGCATTTGTGGCCCCCTATCT